>ORJL011727441.1_pt1 | contig 19423 bp, 8 predicted proteins | sample 1779941 | NCBI WGS metagenome assembly ORJL01 (sample SAMEA104232317, study PRJEB22302) | groundwater metagenome | biome: forest; feature: aquifer; material: groundwater | place: USA | collected 2011-08-07 | depth 5.8 m | reverse complement strand
GGCGGCGATCGACAAGCTCGAACGGGGCGTGATCCATATTGCGGTCTTCGGCATGGTCTCGCTGTGTAAGTCTGCGTTGCTCAACGCGCTGATCGGCCGTGAGGTGTTCGAAGTCGGCCCGACCCACGGCACGACGCGCGAGCGGCAGTCCGTCCGTTGGACCCCAACTCGCGAGAACATCGGCGACCACGAGGTGCAGACCTTCACCGCGTCGAGTGGCGCCGGCCCGACGGTCGAGCTGATCGACACGCCGGGGCTAAACGAGATCGACGGAGAGGCCCGCGCCAGGCTCGCCGAACAGATCGCCCGCCGCGCCGACCTTCTTTTGTTCGTGGTCTCGGGCGACATGCTCCGTCCGGAGTTGGAGGCGCTGGCGGAACTTCGCGAGGCCAACAAGCCCATTCTCCTGGTGTTCAACATGATCGACCTGTATCCGGAGGTGGATCGGCAGAAGATTTACGACAAGATCCGCAACGAGCGCGTGCGCGAACTTCTCAAACCCGACGATGTGATCCTCGCGGCGGCCCGACCTCGGGCCACGAAAGTGATCCATCGCAGCACCGACGGCACGACCGCGGAACACTGGGAAACGCCGGCGCCGATCATCGCTCCTCTGAAGCTCAAGATTCTCGAAGTGCTCGGACGGGAGGGACAGGCGCTGACCGCCTTGAACAGCATGTTGTTTCTCGACGACGTGAACGAGCAGATCGTTCGCCGGCGGATGGAGCTCCGCGACGAGGCCGCTGACACTCTCATCTGGCGCTTCACCATCGCTAAAGCCACTGCCGTCGCCTGCATTCCGGTTGCGGTGGTGGACGTGGCTGGGGGCATCACCATCGACATTGCCATGGTCTTCGCCCTCGCGCGGCTCTACGGCATTCCCATGACCCGCGTGGGCGTCGGAAAGCTGGTCATCGAGGTGGGCAAGATGGCCGGACTTTTCACCGCTACGGAAGTCGGCACGCACTTTTTGATCGGGGCGGCCAAGACCTTCTTCGCGGCAACGTCGCTGCTCACCGGCGGGGCGACGGTGGCGGCCTATGCGTCGGTCGCGCCGATCCAGGCCTTCGCGGCCGGGTTCGGTTCGCGGGTCATCGGCGAAGCGACGAAGGTTTACCTGCGTAACGGGGCGTCGTGGGGACCGGCAGGGCCCAAGACCGTCGTGCGGCACATCCTCGACTCCCTCGACCGGGAATCGATCATGTTGCGGATTCGCGACGAACTTAGCTCGAAACTCCACGCATCGTGAATCGTCTTGCGAAGCGCCCCAAAGAAGGCCTGCAGCCGACTCCCTGTCAGTTGGTAGCGCGAGGCAACACCAGCCTCTCCGTTCGGCCTCAAATGGAGAATGCGGTTCAGCCTCCATCGGACCCGACTACGAATCCGATGGAGGCCGCTCGACGAGCCGTTTCGCCGGTAGCGCGCTGAACAGCCTAACCGACCTTGGCCATGACGTCAGCTGCCTTCGAACGATCAATCTCCGCATAGACTTCCGTCATTGCGGCGGATGTGTGGCCGAGGATCACGCGCGCGACCTCAATTCCGAATTGTTCACGCAATGACGTCGCCGCGTTATGGCGCAAACGGTTCGGTCCCCACGCCGGGATTTCGGAAAGCAGGCAAGCGCGGTAGATCGCGGTATGGTAGCTGTTTCGGGTGTATCGACATCCGATCCTCCGCGGAATCCGGAAGCGTTTTCTTGAAACCCGAACCTTGGGGTCTTTCGATTGCTCGCGTCGTGTGCGCTGGTGCGTGAGCATCGCCTCCCTTGGGTCGAACACGAATGACTCTGCATTTCGAAGCAGGAAGGGAGCCAGGATCGCCTGTGCTTTCGGGCCGATGAAGATCTCCCGCGAGAGGCCATGATGTTCGGTCTTGTGCGATGAAGGTTGGTAAAGCCAAATGGGCTTGCTCTTGTCGATGTCGCGAGGCCGCATGATCACAAGTTCACCAGGCCTCATTCCCGTGAGGAGCTGAATCTCGATCATCGTACGGACTTGGGGGCTGACCTTTGCTTTCACGGCGTCAATGTGTTCCCGGGGCGCCGGTTTCAGGTCGAGAGCCTCGCGAGCTGTTGTCCGCCCTTTTTTCAGAGGCGCGACCGCCTGTAACGCTTGCAGCACGCTCGGTTCAACGAGCTCGTTTTCAACTCCCCACTTGAAGGTGCGCCGGACCCGATTGATCCGCGAGTTCACAACCTTGCGCGACAGCCCGTCACGAACCATGGCCTCTCGAACGCTCTTGAGGCAAGAGGGCCCGAATTCGGTTACCCTGGCGGTGTCGAAGAGCTCGCTCACCGGCCGGATGGCGTCCTTCATGTTCGGGAGCTCGCCGGTCGGTTGTCCATCCTTTCGATAGTAGTCGCGCGCGAAGTCGAGGTAATTCAGCAGAATTTCGCAGAGCCTGAGGTCGCTCCGATCAATTCGTTTGGCAAGGGGCCTTGACGCATCGCTGTGGCGCGTGGCCGACCACTCGGCGACAACCTGCTGATACTTTCGATAGCTGTCGGGTGAGCCAAAGCGGCCGAGGTAACGGTCGCGGCTCCCAAGTCGGACTACGGCTTGCCCGGTCCCCTTGTGCTTGGCGCTTTTCGGCGGTTGATTCGTTAGCTTGGGCATGTGCAGCTCCTTCGGTTCCGCCAAACCGGTAGTACTACCGGTTTGGCAAGGACTTCTGGGCCGCACTGCCCCACACAGGCAGGCACGCTGACTAGCGTTCGGCAAAGGGTTGACATTTCAAAGCGGGCAACTGGATTCGAACCGGCGACGTCCAGCTCGGGAAGCAGAATCAGCCTTTCTCCGAAAAGCTTGGAAAGCCTTTAATTGCAGCACTTTAGCGACATCTGACAGTTTCGCAAATCGTCGCATTTTGACGCGTTTTGAAGCGAAATGTGGCAGTACTACCACCTTTTCTCATCATCCTCGTATTCGTGATGCGTCTGCTCAATTGCAGCGACGAATCATGGCGTCGCTATCCCGTCCCGCACCCAGCCCGAGCAACGAGAACCTGCGCACGAAAGTGCAAAATGTCGTGGTGAATACCCACTCAAAACGGCCTCATCAAAAACTGTCTACCCCCCACCTTACCTCAGGCGTGCGGACCAATCCTGGGGGACAGATGCGTCGACCGTCCCGTCCTCTATGTCGGCGCGATCGGCGAGCCGAACCGCGCGAAGCGTAGGGCCAACGTGGGCAAGACCAGGAGATTGAGCAGCGTGGAGGTGACCAGCCCCCCAAGTATCACAACGGCCATCGGACCTTCGATTTCCCGACCGGCTTCGTCCGCGCCGATGGCGATAGGCAACAGGCCCAACCCGGTCACCAGCGCGGTCATCAGCACCGGAACCAAGCGCTCACTCGCCCCGCGCAACAAGGCTTCTAGATTCCAGGTCACGCCTTCCGAGGCTACCAGATGCTCGAAGTGCGACATCATCATGATCGAGTTTCGCGTGGTGATGCCAAAGAGCGTCACAAATCCCACCAACGCACCGACGGAGATCGACCCGCTGGTCAGGTAAACGGCGAGGATTCCGCCGATCAACGCGAAGGGCATGTTGAGCAAAACGAGAAGCAGATTTCGCAAGCGTCCCACGACGATGGCGAGGAGGATGCAGATGCCCAGACCGGCGATTCCCGAGTGCAGGAAGAGTTCTTGCTGTGCCTCGTCGCGAGCCTCCGCCGCACCGGAGAAGACCGGATATGTCCCCGCGGCAAATTGAACTTTTTCCGAGACGGTCATCTTCACTTCGTCCACGAAAGTGGCCACATCGCGGTCGTGGACGTTGCAGGTGATGGTTTGGCGACGGCGGGCACCGTCGTGCAGAAGCATATAGCGACCTGTGGTCGAATAGACGTCGGCGAGCTGGCTGAGCGGAACGAGGGCGCCGTCGAAACCGCGAACCAACAGTCCTCCGACTGTCTCGGGATCCTGTCGGGCGGCCGGTTCGAGGATGACGACGACGTTGAACACACGATCGGCGTCGAAGGTCTGCGTTGCATTCGTTCCTTGGTACGCGGTCTGGATGGAATCGAGCACCTCGACGGGGCGGAATCCGAGGAGTCGCAGTCGATCGGGACGAAGCTGAATGATCGTCTGCGGCGCGCCGGGAGGCGACGTCACCTGTACGTCGACGGCGCCGCGAATGGACTTCAGCACGGCGGCGATTTGCCCGGCCTGGCGATCGAGCACATCCAGATCCTCGCCGAACACGCTGATGGCCAGTTCGGCGGTCTCACCGGAGATGGTCTCACCGATGCGGTCACCAAGGAACGTAGTGATGTCGAAGGTGATGCCTGGAACGCCCTCGAAGACTTCTCGCATCGCTTCTTGGACGTCGTCTTCCTTGGCGCCAAGGTTTGGGGTGATGTTGACGTGAAACTCGCTGCGGTGTGGGCCCCAGGGATCCTCCCCGAGTTCGGCGCGTCCGATTTGTTGAGGGACGGTGAGGATGTCCTCGTGTTCGAGCATTCCTTTGGCAACCAGCGCGCCAAGCCGCCGTGAGCCTTCCAGCGAAACGCCCGGAGCGGCGCTCATGTGTGCCACGAAGTGGCCCTCGCGGAACACGGGAAGAAACTCTCCGCCGAAGCGCTGCACGAGGAAGGCGGCGCCGACGCACATCGCGGCGATCAGTCCCAGCATCAACCAAGGCACGCGGATCAGAGGCCTCAGGAACGCGCGATAGGCGCTTTTGATGACGGCGATGAGGCGCGGCTCGTCGCTTCGTTCGGCGCGACCGGGCAGCAGGATCATGGCGAGCGCGGGGGTGACGGTCAGGGCGACGGCGAGGGACGCGAGCACAGCGAGAATGTAAGCCTGTCCGAGGGGGGCGAAGAGTCGTCCTTGCAACCCCGACATCGTCAGTACGGGCAGGAACACACAGGCGACCACAAACGTGGCATAGACCACCGCACCACGCACTTCGAGGGAGGCCGCGAGTACCACTTCGAAATCCGAACGCGGTCGTCCAAGGGCGACGTTTTCTCGCAAACGGCGGAAGATGTTCTCGACGTCGATGATGGCGTCATCAACGACCTCGCCGATGGCGATGGCCAGACCGCCGAGCGTGATGGTGTTGAGCGTGGCCCCGAAATAGTCCATGACGATCACGGCCACCAGAAGTGACAACGGAATGGCTGTGATGGAGATGAACGCGGTTCGAAAGTTCCAAAGGAACAAGAACAAGACGATGGCTACGAGCACGCCGCCCATCAGCAGAGAATGGCTGATGTTGCGGATGGCCGTTTCGATGAAACTCGCCGGGCGGAACAGGTCGCGGTGCAGCTCGACGTGCTGGGCTTCGAGCATCGGCTCCAGTTCTTCCAGCGCTTCATCGACCGCATGCGTTGCGTCCATTGTGTTCGCGCCATACTGACTCAGAAGAGCGATAAACACGCCGGGTTTGCCTTGGAGAAGGGCGTCGCCGAACTTCGGCTCAGGTGCGTCGACGACGTGGGCGACATCCTTCAATCGCACCGCGGCACCGTCGCGGTATGTGACGAGCGTTTCGCCGAGCTGTTTGGCAGAGACGGTTTCGGTTTGGGGTTGCAGGACGATTCGCTGGGCCGTGGTCTCAACGAATCCCGCGCCGCGGACGCCCGATGCGGCACGGGCAGCGGTGAGCACTTCGTCGATCGAGATCTGCAGCGCAGCCAGGCGCTCAGGGACGACCTGGACCTGCAACTGTCGCACGTCGCCGCCGTAGACGTTGACGCTCGCGACCCCATCGGCGGCCTGGAGACGCGGACGAACAGTCCAATCGGCGAGTTCTCGAAGCTGCATGGGGGTGAGCACTTCGGAAGTGAGGCCGATCTTCAGCAGATCCATCGTCGCGGAAGTCAGCGGAGTCATCTTCGGAGCGTGGACGCCTTGCGGGAGTTCGACCGCAGTTTCGGCGAGACGCTCGTTCAGCATCTGCCGCGCCTGGAACAGATCGGTGTCATCTTTGAAGACAGCGGTGATGATCGAAAGACCCTGGATCGACTGGGAGCGAACCGATTCGAGGTTGCCCACGCCGTGGATGGAGGTCTCCACGCGGCGCGTGACCAAGAGCTCGACCTGTTCCGGTGAGAGGCCCGGAGCCTCTGTTTGCACCACGACCTGTGGAGGAACAAAGTCGGGAAAAACGTCAAGCTTGGCGTGCTGCACGACGTAGAGTCCGTACAGGATCGTCATCACCGCGAGGGTGAGGACGACGCCGCGGAGTCGGATCGATTTTTCGACGAGGAGGGTGAGCATGAGGTTATTCTTCGGCCGCTTCTTCCTTCTCGATCTGAGGCTTGAGTTCCTCGGAGAGGAGCATCTGTGCGCCGTCGATCACGATTTTGTCGCCCACCTTGAAATCGTCGGCGGCGAACCAGCCGTCCGGTGTGGGGGAAGGAGTCGGAACCTCGCGGCGAACGAAGGTCTCCTCATCCGTTTGGACGTAGACCCAAGCCTTGCCCGAGTCTCGAACCACGGCGGCGCGGGGGATGATCACACCGGATTGCGGCTCGGCGGTTGTGGGGATGTAGGCCAAGACTCGCCCGCCGGCGCGAAGCGGCGCGTTTTCCGTTTCGATGCGGTACAGCAGCGTCGCGCCGCCGGCGGAGGCGTCGGCTCGCGCAGCGATCGACACCCGCTCCGCCGGAATCGACTCGTCCTCGTCATCGAGAGCGACGACGCGGGCCGCGGTCGTCTCCGCGGCGAAGCCTGTCCCGATCGGAAGCTCCACGCGTGCCAACATGGTGTCATGGTTGACGGTTTTGAGAATGATCTGCCCTCGGTCGACGGTTTCACCCGCCTGAGCGAGGAGTTCGACAACCTCGCCTTTAAGTTCGACGCGGAGCTCGTTGTCTCGAGTGGTGCCGTGTGCGCCCTGGGCGGCCTCAATGAGATGGACGATTTCGGTGGCGGCGGCGAGTCGGGCCTGTTCACCGGCGACCTTGGCGCGGGCCTCCTCCATCGCACGATCGGTGACGATCTTGTTATCGGTGTTGAGAGCGCTCTTACTCTCGAAGGACGCCTGCGCCATCGCGAGATCCGCTTTTGCCTGCGCGACATCGGACTTCGCCGCGGCGTAGCGCGACGCGAGATCAACCTGCTCTAGCGGGCTCAGCCTGGGTTCAACCCACCCGACAACAGCGCCGGCGGTCACGTTCTCGCCCAGCCCGATCCATGCCGCGCCCTGGGCCGTTCGGATGATCCCGGGCAGCGGGGCGCGAAGGAGGAACGTGCTCGCCGGGCCCACTTCCAATCGTCCGACGGCAACGGTCTCGGGCTTGTATTCCGTCGCCTTCAGCGGAACCACGGACATTTCCAGTTCTTTTTGTCGCTCGACCGCGAGCTTGACGCCCACCTCGCCCTCCTCGGTGTGGATCACCACGGATTCGGGTTCGTGTTCCGGTTCCTCCGACGCGAAGGCCATCGGACAAAGGCACTGGACCATCGTCGCCGCCGCAACCCAGGCCATGCGCGGGATGAGCTTGTTCCCATGATGTCGCATCGCTCGCACTCCACGCCCGAGTCGCGCTCGGGTGATCATCTTCTAGAGAATCCACGCCGCGAAAACCTGACGGGCGAAATCACCGACGAAGTCGCCCACGTCGTTCGTCGGCGTACATCCGGACATGGCCGCAAGACCGACCATCGCGACAAGAAGCATCGCGCCTCGGCGCTTACGCGTCGGTTGTCTCATTGTCCGTCGTCCTCCCCGTCGATCCGACCACCGATGGCGCGTTCCAACTCGACCCGGGCGATCGCCAAATCACGCACCACGTCGAGGTAGGCTTGCTCAACTCGGATCGCCGCCTCCTGCGATTCGATCAACGAAACCATGCCCAGTTCGCCGGCCGCGTAAGCCGCACGAACCGATTTCAAATTTTCGCGGGACTGTGGGAGGAGACTCTCATCGTACAGTCGCCGCTGCTGGGCGGTGCTGCGTAGGGACACTGAGGCAGTCAGCACCTCCTCGGCGATGGAGTCCAACAATGCTTCTTGTTCCTTCCGCTTTTGATCCCAAGCGAATTGAGCACGGGCGATCTGAGCCTGGTTCTGGTCCCAGATCGGCAAGGTCATGTCGAGGCTCGGCCCCAACAGCAAGTCGATGATCTGGGATCGCTCCTGACGGCGCTGCGCGCGGGACTGGATATCCGGAACGGTTAGCGCGCCGTTGGCGATCGAGGCTCGGGTCGTGTCGGCCAAGACGTTGCGACCCGGTAGCGACCGACGGTCGGGCCGCTCGCCCATCAGACCGACGGTAACGTTCGAGAACACCGCCGCTTTCTGCTTTTGCCACGCGGCCTCGGCGGAGGTGACTTTTTCCGCGGCGATGCGCGCGTCCAGGCGATCGGCGAGGGCTCGCTCCACCCACGCGTCCTCCGCTTCCGCGGGAGGCGGGAGCGCGGCGAGTTCGCCAGTCAGAACCCAGGCCTTGTCCGAGCGCGCCAGCGAAAGCATCCGGGTCAAGCGAACGTGCGCGATCTCATGCTGACGCTGGGCGTCGATTCCGAGCAGTTCGACTTCGGAAAGGCCCGCTTTGGCGAGGTTCAGGTCGAGCTGACTGGCCTCCCCGGCGCGAACCTTGGCCTCGGCCAGGCGCAAGGACTCACGGGCGAGTTGCAGGCTCTCGGCCTGGATCGCCAACAATCGCTCGAACGCAAGGAGCCGGAGATACTGAATCCGAGTGTCAGCCGCAAGGTCCACGGCCTGCTGAGCTACACGCAGGATCGTCGCCTCCAGGTCGGCTTGGGCGATTTTCGTCCGCTGCGGGATTTGCCAGAGGTCGGCGATCTGTTGCGCGACGCCGAAATCGAGCTTGGACCGTCCGCCGCCCTCTGGAAACTGAACGAGCATGGAAAGCGAAGGGTTGGTCAGCAGTCCCGCCTGGACGACATCGGCGCGGGCCATGCCGATTTCTTGGAACATCGCCTGGAGGGCGCCGTTGTTGAGCAACGCGACCTCGACCGCTTCGTCGATGGTCAGTCCGTCGGCCAGCCGCGTGGACACCGCGTCCGCGACCTGTGTTTCCGTGGTTGGGTCATAAAGAGTGTCAATGCCTGTCCCTTCTCCAACCAGGTTTCGGGCACGCTGGTAGTCGGGTCTCGGCTCGACGGTGGCGCAGCCGACGGCGAGCAGCATCGCCGCGAGCGCTGTGGTGCGATTTACGGACGTTTTCTGGATCCAAGGACTGATCACGAGCGGCATGGTAGACCCCGCTCCTGGGAGCTCCATGACGAGGACATGACAAATCCGTCATATTCTAACCACGTTCGCGGCGGGGGGGCAGGCGCGGTAGCCTGATGGCCGCCTTCAGATTGTTGGAAACGGGAGCAGTGCGATGCGGGTGTTGGTGGTCGAGGACGATGGGGGAATTGCCGCCTTCGTGAAGAAGGGACTCACGGAGGCGTCCTGCGCCGTCGACGTCGCTCGCAACGGACATGACGGATTTCGTCTCGCGTCCACCGAGCCCTACGACGTGATGATCCTGGACATCATGCTGCCTGGTCGCGACGGGTTCGATGTCCTCCGCGAACTCCGCGAACGGAACGTGCGAACCCCGGCCATCTGTTTGACGGCACGCGATGCCGTCGAGGATCGGGTCACCGGACTGAATCTGGGGGCCGATGACTATCTGTCCAAGCCTTTCAGTTTTTCTGAACTCTTCGCGCGCATGCACGCTGTTCTTCGCCGCAGCGAGGGTATCTCAGCGAAACCCCTTGTGGTCGGCGATCTCACGATCGACTTGCTCCGCCGCAGCGTCGTTCGCGCGGGGAAACGACTCGACCTGACCCCGCGCGAGTTCGCGATGTGCGAGTATCTAGGACGAAATGCTGGGTGCGTTCTCACTCGGACGATGATTCTCGAACATGTGTGGGACATGCATCAGGATCCAATGACCAACGTTGTCGACGTTCACGTCAACCGATTGCGACGCAAGATCGACCACGGGTTTAAGAAACCGCTGCTGCACACGATCCGCGGGGTTGGATATGTCCTTCGGGACGACGCCTAATCACGGGACGATTGGAATCGGCGCTCGCCTGACGCTGTGGGGCGCGGCGCTCACCACATTGCTAGTGGCCGGTGTTAGCGTGGCACTCTATGCTGGCATGTACTATTCGATGCAGGCGCAGATCGACACATTCCTGGAGGGAGAGATCAACGAGTTCATGCTCGAAGTCAACGAGCATGCGGGTGACGACCGCGCGTCGGAGGAAAGCCTGCGCGAGGAGCTCGGCGCGCGAAGCGGAGCCGACTTGGCCTTTCGCCTGTTGGACATGCACGGAGCGACCATTCTCACCAGTGCCGACCCCGATCCTCTGGAGGGCCTGTGGACGCCGCCAATCCGCTGGCGTGAACGTGCGCCGTTGGTTCTCTGCGAGACCATACGCTCTCCCCACGACACTCATCCCCATCGGGTCTGCAGTCTCCGCGTGACGACGACGGCAGGCCGCGATTGTACGGCTCAGAGTAGTTACCTGTTGGACCAGATGAACGAATCGTTGGCGAGGTTCCAGCGCATTGGCGTGGCCATTCTTGTCGTCGTACCGGTCCTCGCTTTGGGTGTAGGCGGCTTCCTTTCGCGGCGAAGTCTCGACCCCGTTCGTCAGATCATGAGACAAACGCAGAGCATGAATGCCCGCGACCTGCATTCGCGCCTGCCCTTGTCCGGAACAGGTGATGAGATAGACCAGCTCACCCTGACGCTCAACGGGTTGCTGGACCGGATCGAACGGAGGGTGCAAGAAATTCAGCGCTTCACCGCTGACGCGTCACACGAGTTGCGTACGCCGCTGGCCGCTCTGCGCGGGAGCGCCGAGGTCATGCTCTCACGCCAGCGAAGCGCGGAGGAACTCCGCCAGGTCATCGAAGAAAGTGTTTCGCAGTACGAGCGCCTTCAGCGTATTGCGGAAGACCTGCTGCTCCTTGCTCGTTTGGACGCCGGTGATTTTGCTATCAAGCGAGACCTGGTGTCGCTGAACGCTGCCATTGATGACATGGTGGATCTCTACTTGCCGACCGCCGAAGAAAAGGGGATCGAACTGACCGCCCAAGCGCGCGGGCAATTGTTGATAGAGGGGGATGGTGAGCGGCTTCGGCAGGTCATCGGCAACTTGATCGATAACGCCATCAAGTTCACACCGAAAGAGGGACACGTCTTGATTCGGGCTGACCAAGTGAAGGGCTACGCGCGACTTCAAGTACGCGATGACGGAGTCGGTATCCCAGCCGTTGATCTCCCCAGGGTATTTGATCGCTTCTATCGTTCGGATCCTTCGCGCTCAGCCCAACATGCACCGGGCACAGGCCTGGGACTCTCCATCTGTCGTTCGATCGTCGAAGTGCATGATGGGCAGATCGATGTTGAAAGCGCGATGGGCTTGGGAACCACCGTTTCGGTGCATATCCCATTAAGCATCGGGTCGATTTCACAAGACTCGGAACAGAAATCGTAATAGATGATTGTAGCGCTCGTACCTTGCTTGGTTGCGTCGCGGCCGAATGATTGCTGTTTCGAGACTTTGGTCATCCGGGTCTGCGCCGTCGTCATTCGTTGAAGTTCAGCCTGTCGGCTGAAGGGCACACGATTCGGCGCACGTGTAGATCCTTGCGTATTGGAGGTTCGTCAGCCGGAAACATGTTGCCAGCGGCGCGAATCTATCGCCGCGCCACGACGTTCCGGCGGCTCGCTGTGTTGCCAAGACCTACAAACAAGCTCGCTTGCTGCCGTTCGGAACCTCACGTTGAGTAGCTGGCTCGGTGCCTACCGTTTCGTCGCACCAGGCGAACCGGTTGGGTTCGACCGGCCAGTTTGCAACGCGACTCCAAAGGAGTCGGAGCCCAAATTCCCGTGACTTTCCACGTTGGCGCATTTGGGTGCCAGCGATCGCGGACCGCTTCCCCTGAACGGCCCACCAGGTCACCCTTGCAGGAGCCGAATTGCAGCCGAGTCATCGCCAGCCAGACGATCTCGCCACATCGCCGACCTGAACACCTGTCCTCGGCCGCCACGACTTTGTTTGTGGTTAGCATAGCCTGGCCGACGGCGACGTGTCTGCTCAGCCGCACTGCCACATGTCTGCACGGCAATCCCGTGAGTTACAATCGTCCGATCAACGGAATTCTGTTTTCGCGTTCAACGGCCGACGTCCAGCGGACGCGGCTGGACATCGGTCGTCACCCTTCTTGGAAATCCGCTCTAGGACGTGGAAAAACGAGGCTTGCTCGTAACGGTAGACGGTGCCAGAGTGAATTTGGAAGTACCAAAGTGGTAGTCTACCGCCTTTGTGCGAGTGCGCCACGTTCACGCGACGCTGCGTAACACGTTTTTACATAACAACTTACAAACAGCGGGCGATCGGATTCGAACCGACGACGTCCAGCTTGGGAAAACACTGTCTTGCTTGGACCGATTGGCTTCTAACGCCTTTGTTTACAGCGTTTTAGCGTGATTCGTGCTTTTCGCAATCCTTCGCATTTCATTGCGTTTGTTCGCGTTTCTGAGTGGTATTACCACTTCCAAGTGGTAGTACTACCACCCTGCCTTTTTCGCCCCGGCGATGTCCGGCCGCATGAACGAGATTCAACGGATCCTCGCCGCCGCGATTCGTTCGCGACGCTTTCTTGATTCACAGAACACCGATAGGAATGGCCGAGGTCTTCTTGGTCAAGGGGATCACTTCTCGGCACAGACAAATCACGCCACCTTCCGTCCACGCCGGCCGCAGGCGATCAAGGGCATCGAAGTTCTTGGCCCACTCGGATCGCGGGCTGGCAGATTTCTTGATCTCCATCGGGCATATCGCGCGATCCTGTACGATCAGTAGGTCGATCTCCTTGCCATCCTTGTCACGGTAGTAATAGAGCGGTGGTTGCTTGCCGCGATTCCACCAGCTCTTGAGAATTTCCGTGAAGACGTACGTTTCAAGCATGGCGCCGCTCATCGCGCCGGCCTCGAGTGTCTCGGGAGAACTCCATTCGGCGAGGTAGGCGCACAGCCCGGTGTCGAGGAAGTACAACTTCGGCATTTTCACTAGACGCTTTGTCAGGTTCGAGTGATACGCAGGAAGAAGCGCAACCTGGAAGCTCGCCTGAAGGACTGATAGCCACTTCTTGGCCGTATTGACGGCCACATCGGCGTCGCGAGCCAAGTCCGACAGATTCAACAGCTGGCCCGTTCGGGCCGCGCATGCCTTCAAGAAGCGAAGAAACGCCGCCTCGTCGCCAACCTGTGCGAGATCCTTCACGTCCCGTTGCAGATAGGTTTGCAGATACGAACTGTAAAACAGATCGCGATCACGCACGGCCCGCGTAGCGACGGCTGGGAGCGAGCCAAGCCAAATGTCGGTGAACACACGCTTGAGACCCAGCGCGACGCTCGTCGCTGCCCGTTCCTTCAGGACCTGCTGCGTCGGGACAAACGGGGGTAGATCCAACTCGCGTCGATGACGCTCACGGCTTGAGAACCCCAGCAGATTCAGGATCGCCACCCGCCCTGCTAGCGTCTCGGAGATGCCCTTCATCAGCTGAAACTGTTGCGAACCGGTCAGCCAGAACGAAGGGCGTTTCCGTCCGCGCTGATCAACGGCCATCTTGATCAGCGGGAGCAGCTCGGGCGCGTATTGAATCTCATCGATGAGAACGGGGGGCTCGAACCGCTCCAGAAACAGAGCAGGATCGTCGCGGGCGAGGGCGCGGACCACGGGGTCGTCCAAGGTCACGTAACGCCGACTCTTGTCCGCGAGTCGCTGCAGGAGCGTGGTCTTGCCAACTTGGCGAGGTCCGGTGAGCAGTAGGACCGGAAACTGGTCCGACGCGGCCCGACACGCTCCGTTGATTGCCCGGGGGTAGAACATCACGATCGTCCACGTTGCACAACGCCTGCAAACTAGCCGATCATCGTCGTTTGGTCAAGGTACCTTTCGTTGTGGCACCGGTGGAAGCGGCGGCGTTCGAAAGCGAGTCCATACCCCCGTTCCCCGGAGAGGGGAACCCGCGATGCCCGTCACATCCTGTTTTCGGCTGACCATGCCAGGTTCACCGACCTCGAACGCGAGGAACGATGTTCGCCCGTCCGCGACATGCCCGGATCGGTGGTGACCTGGGGTTGAACTGTAACATAGGTTGGCATGCGTCGCCCAAGACGCTCTGCTGTCGGCCCGTAGATGGCCGGGCATCAGTCCCCTCGAGATCAGCCCGACGTCGCAGTGTTCGCCGCGTGCAGCCTCTTGCGAGCCATCAGCCCGCCGATCACGGCAAGAATACCGACAACTGGGAGAAAACCAGTGAAAGTGCTGAGTACGCCGAGCACCACCATCGTGGTCGCGCCAGTAGCGCCGATGAGATCAAGCGTTTGGAGACGCGGTGCCAGAAGATAGGCCAGGACGAAGGCCCCGACGGCCAGCACTGTTATGGCCAGGCGCGCGAGACTCATGAGAAACCCGGTCGACACGGACCTCGCGGTGACGGATAGGTCGCCACGCGGCGTGGTGAAATGAAACGCGACCCCGCGCAGGGGGAAGTCGACCGTCAGTCCGGTCAGGGCGACGGGCTGCGCGCCGCCCGCGCCGCCTACGGCCGCACGGCTTTGCTGGAGTTCGGGGAGCGCGGCGGCACGGTCGCCGTACTGCTCCAACTTGGCCTGGTACTGCTTGGCCAGCTCGTCGGTTCCCGCGGCGCGTTTGCCCTTCGCGGAGGCGGACTTCGCACCGTCCTTCACCGGGTCCGTCGGACTTTGTGCTGACGGCGGTCGGAACTGCGGTTCCTGGGGCACAACGGAGGAGGCATGCTGCCGCAGTCTGGTCGAATCAACGCTGTCCAGACGGGTCTGGACTTGCCGTGTGATGTCTCCTTCGGACGTCGCTGCGTCGCTGAGTTTGCTGTCTTTGAGCCACGCCGGGTCGAACGCGAGGCGACCTTCCTTTCGACCCTCCGGCGGCGTTGGTGCTAGGCGGAAGTTGTAGTATCGATCCTCCACTTGGTTCCGCGCTCTGGCCACTTGCTGTTTCTCGAAGCACAAATCGAGCGTCTCGCGGTTGTCCAGAGACTCCCTCGCCTGCGTCGTTTGCTGCGACGCTTGTTGTTGTTGTTGGGCTTGAGCGCGGGCGACGACCGCCTCGTTGGACTTGAGTTCCGCATCGAGGGCGACATTGGATCCGAAAGCCAACCTGGACCGGCGAACCTGCTCGGTCTGAGATTCTACGTCCTTGAGGTTGGCGGCTGCCCGGGCCTGCGCGAACGGGCTGTCGCTTTCCAGCGTCTGCCCCAGGCGCTCGGTGATTCGCGTTTGGTACCGGACGAATCCCGCGGCCAGATCCGCGTCGTCGACCACGCGCCGCATCGTTCCGCCGAAATCGAACCAACGATAATCCTCGGGCAGATAGAGATTCACTTGGCTCAGTTCGACCGCGATGTTCGCGGCGCGGAGCAGGGGAAAGTCGACCGTTCGCAGCGCGCCGGGCGCGGGCAGTTGCCCCGCGTACTGCAACACGACTTCGTAGTCCAGATCGCCGGCCGCGGACTTGATGAGCGGAATGCGGACTCGCCGATCCGCGCCGATCGCGGTCGTGCCCGCGGGTTTCACCGGCTCGCCGGCCACCTGCGCGCTCCACAGGCTCGCACCCTCGGGCAGAAGCACTTCAAGAAACGGCTCCGTCCGGTTGTCCATTCGGTACGACTGCGTCGCGCGGTACGCGCCGCCGGCGTCCGCCACGAACACCGTCCGCGCAAGGCCGATCCTCGCCCCGGTCGTTTCGACCATCGTCCGCTCTCGCGTCTTGAGAGTCAGAACCGGGTTCTCGCCGGTCGCGACGTAAGCCTGGGTGAGCGCTCCGCCGACGAGGTCGGTGAGCGTCCGCCACTCGCTCTGGGAATGCGTCAGGGCGTCGAAGTCGACGTGCGATTCAACCACGACCTCGTCGCGACCGGCGGTTTCCAGAGCTACGTATCGTCGTTCGGTGGGACCGGTTTCAACGATGGCGAGCGGGACCGGAAAGGTAGCGGCGCCCAGCGCCCGATCGTTCTCGATCAGCACTCGCACGCGACCCATGACTTCGTCCTGAAGCGCTAGCCGCACCCGTACTGGAGACTCGGGTTCGCTCGTGAGGGGCACGACGGTTCGCTCCCGCAGCATCGGGACGGAGATGCGGGCATCCTTCATCGAGTCGGGCAACACAAACGAGATCTCACGGATGCCGGCGCGGGAAACGGCGAAATCAAGGAGAATGGTTTCCTCGATCGTGGATTCCGTCACGCGGACGTTCGTGATGGTGGTGCAGGTGATGTCAGGTCGGCGCGGCGTCACGCGCAGGAGTGCCTCGTACTCATCCCCGGAATGGCTCAGCGCCACACGCGTCAGCGGGCGCTGGGGAGGCGTGAGCCAGTGGTGGATGTTCTCCAGCGGGATCTCCCGGCAGTTCCGGATCGGGTCGACCGCGAGATCAAAGGCCGGTTCCGTTTGTATGGCGACTTCGCCGTGCTGGTCTCGAACGTCGAGCACGTTGAAGGTCGGCAACTCCATCCGCTCCAGCGGTCCTCCCGCTCCGAGCGTGCCGCGGATAATGATGGGAAACGAGGCTTTCTGGCCCGTGGCCAGGCGTATGGTCAGCGTCTTCGTTCGGTCGTCGCTCACCGCCCATTCGAAAGCGCTGGGTGCGTCCACGTGTTCGACTTTGAGGTCGGCGGGTATGCCCACGCGCACGTGATACGCGGGTTGTCCGTGGGGAATGATTGTCAGGCGCGTTTCCAGCGTACGTCGTCGCTCTCCCACGCGGAACACGGTCTGGAGTTCGGCCGAAAGGTCCGACACCGCCGACTTGGCGCTGAGTTGAATCCCAAACGGCAGCGACGCGAATTGATACGACTGATAAACGACCATGCCGAGCGGGCTGTCCGCCGCGCCCGGCGAAAGAACGACCAACTGTTCCGTCGCCTTGGGAGTGTCCATTCGCGTCACGCCGGAGACCGACGTGGCCGCGAGATCGAGCAACGTACTTCGGCGAATGGTCAAGCGGCCGTTCTGTAGGGCTGCGCCAACCACACGGACCATCGGCGCCTCGAATTCGGTGGTCTCGGCCGATGCGAGGTTGCTTCGCTTGTGCAGAACCAGCGTCATGTCCTCCGTCCCTTTGCTCGGGCGCAGGAGTGAGACGACCACCTCTTGCTCGTCGGTTTCGGTCGTGCGCCATCCGCGCACGTTCGCGCCGCTGATGGATTGAATCAGGTAATCGCGCGGCACGACCAGCCGATGGGAGTCGCGCTCGCCGCGACCGGCATCCACCGCCAGCTTCCAGACCAGCCGCAGACCGTCCTCTCGAACATCCAGCAGGACGTCGGACGTGGCGGTCAAGCTCGTTTCGCTGCGACCCTCCTGGATCCGGGGACGCCAGCGCACGTTGACGACTCCATCGGGTCCGAGCGCCGTCGTGATCGTTTCGTCGGCCGTCTGAGTCTCGTATCCGCGTCGGTCGCAAACGCCGTCGAGGCGAATCTCCGTGTCGGCGACGGGGACGTGCAAGGTCAAAGCGGTTCCCGGCGCACTAGGAATCCGCCCTTGCGCGACGTGCCAGCCGCCCAATCGAGTGACGCGAATCGTCGCGCTCAGATCGAGTCGATGCGATCCTTTGCCTTTCAGCAAGAGGGTGAATGGCGCGCTCGCCGTGTCGGACGGTTTTCTCTCGTGATCCGCGGCTTGCGAGACCAGTTGCGCCGCTTGCCCGTCAAGCTCGGCACGGGACAAGACCGCGTCGGAGAACATCAGCGGAACGGTTACGAAGTCGTCGACGTAGACGACGATCTCCAAGTGCCCTTCGAGATCGAGGTTATCGTCATCCCGCAGAGCAGCCGTGAACGCGCCGCCTGCGAATGCGTACTGCGTCGGTGCAGCGATCACCTTCACCCCGACTTCGGGATGGGCGAGAGTCCAAAGGGTCTGGAACTTGGCATAGGGGATGACGACTTGATTTCCCGACTTGGGTGCGCCGTCGAGGCCCGGCGCGGCGGAGGGATCATAGGGGACGATGATTGCGTCGTCGGGCACGTGAATCGGTCGCAGCGGTTCCGCGATCCGCACGACGATCGGATCGGCCTGCGTTCCCTTGTCCGAAGGCGGATCGGCTTGGGTCGTCGCGATCAGCACCAGCACCAGGATCGCCGTCGTCGTCCCTGGCCGAGCGCGGAATCGAATGGGACGATGAGCATCGGCCGCCGTGCGCGCGCGGAAGCGGATGGGACGGAGTGCGTTGGCGGCGAGCCAGCGAGCCAATCGCACGGTGACATAGAATGGCACGAGTAGACTGACCGCATAGAACACCGGATTGGCGATGTAGGTCAGCTCCGCACTGCCGAGCAGGATCGGCACGGCGGTGGTGAACGCAGCCACCGTGGCGACGTACAGCGCCTTGATCCGTGCCGAGCGTGTCGTGAGGACCAGGCCGATGAGGGCTGCGGCGAACGCCAATCCCCAGCCCAGCGCAGCAACGCGACGCTCATCCGCCAGCGTGAGTCGCAACTTCGCGTCGCCGCCAAGGCTGGTGAACACGACGTCGTTGCCGGATCGTTCCAGCTCAATCTGGAGACTGCGGACGCCTTCCAACGCCCACGCGCTGCGCGGCGGCGAGGGCGGAGGAACGAGCGAGAGTTGAGCATCAAGAATGGGTCCCTCGGCTCGAGCCGCGCCGACCAACTTTCTCTTTTCGATCTTACCTTCGTGCCGTTCGGGTTGTTTCGCCTCCTTCCGCTGGGCGAGTTCTTCTGCTTTGTTCTCTGAAGAGCGCTCCGACCTCGCCGCGTGCGAATCGAGCTCGCTGGCGGGCAGCCCCGCGATCGGTGCGTTGACGGACTCGAACATCTTGGCTGTGCCGCGCGACATCTCCCGAGCCCGGCTCAGGCTCGGCAAGCATCCGCCGTAGAACGGTCGAACACCGCCGGTACCAAGCCAGAGCAGCTTGGCGACCGACCAGGCGGCGAGTTCGGGTGAGGGAAGCTGCGTGGTGGTCACCGTTCCCGCGTAATCCGCGAGGCGGAACCCGGCGGGCAGGTACACGTTCCATTGGAGATCCGCAGTCGGGACGTCGATTCGATCCGCCTCTGCTCCTTCCGCGCGAACCGAAAAGCGCGGCGGTGCCAGAGCGACGTCGCCCCACAAACCTACTTGCTCGACCGGCGACTGATAGACGATCCGCACATCGAGGAGTCGATCCGCCGCGGGCAAGCTGAGCAGAAGGCGATCCCCTTCCCGCTGCGGCTGCATAGGCTTGCCGTCGAGCTCCACGGACCAAAGGTCGGACGCGACGGGTAGCGCGATCTCCAGAAAGGCAGCTGAGGTGCGAAGGTGCAAGCGCGCGGCGGTCTGCGAAGTGCCATTTGTTGACACATTGGTAACCATCTCGGCCCGCTGAACGATCGCGGTCGGCAGGTCGTACGACAGGCGTCGAGAAACTCGAACGGC
>ORJL011694989.1_pt1 | contig 19425 bp, 18 predicted proteins | sample 1779941 | NCBI WGS metagenome assembly ORJL01 (sample SAMEA104232317, study PRJEB22302) | groundwater metagenome | biome: forest; feature: aquifer; material: groundwater | place: USA | collected 2011-08-07 | depth 5.8 m | reverse complement strand
GTTGCGCCTTTAGCAGAAGGTCTTATCGATTTATCCGAAATCGGTGTCATTGAGCAGAAAGAAGAAATTGCTCAAGTGTTGGAACAGTTTGGTTATGAGACATCAGTATTTAATGTTGATGGGGATGTTTTACGCCTTGTCAATTTTTTAAAAAACGAAAAGCCTGATCTTGTGTTTAATATGTGCGAAAGTGTTCTCAATAAAGCTATCCATGAGATGCACATAGCAGGTATTTTCGAATTAATGGGTATCAATTACACAGGCGCGGGACCTTTAGTATTAGGAACAGCGCTTCATAAGTATCGTGTCAAGGAAATTCTTGCTTTTAATGGGTTACCTACACCAAGGTACCAAGTAGTCAAAACACCAATAAATTTTGAACTCGATGGGAGTCTGCAATATCCTCTCATCGTAAAACCTTCCCGTGAAGATGCGAGCATCGGTATTACAGTAGATTCTGTCGTTCATTCATTGAATGATTTGAAGAAACAGGTAAGTTTTGTGATCGAGAAATATGATCAACCTGCTATTGTAGAAGAATTTATCGATGGGCGTGAGTTAAATGTCGCAATCATAGGAAATAGAAAAGCATTTGCAATGCCGATTTCGGAAGTGGATATGACAACGCTTCCTGCTCATCTTCCCAGAATCATTACCTACAACGCCAAATGGTTGAAAGGAACTGATGAGTATGAATGTACGAAGGGCGTTTGCCCGGCTCTCTTACCTCCTGAGTTGGAAGAACGAATAAAAACATTAGCGTTAGATGCATATCATCTGATTGGTTGTAGGGATTATGCACGTGTTGATTTCCGTCTTTCGAAGGACTATCAACCGTTTATCCTTGAAGTCAATCCGAATCCCGATATTTCCGAAGATGCCGGGTTTATGCGCTCTGCCGGTGTGTATGGTCTTTCGTATCCTCAAGCAATCGGCAAAATCATAGAGTGTGCATTGGAACGAGCGGCATAAATGACCAATGGTCAAGTGTCCGTAAGGAAATTTCAAGCCGAAGATAAGCCGGCTATTATAGAAATCCTCCGTCAGACGAATGTGTTCACGGAAGATGAGATTACAATCGCAATTGAGTTGATGGATGAGTTTATTACAAAACCGAATCAACGAGATTACGATGTGTACTCAGCAGTTGATGAGAATGGAACAGTACTCGGTTACTATTGTGCCGGACCTACGCCATTAACCCGTGGAACGTTTGATTTGTACTGGATTGCTGTAAAGCCCGATAACCACTCACGTGGCATCGGCGGTTTATTGAATCGTCACTGCGAAGAGTATGTAAGGTCGCAGGGTGGACGATTGGTGGTTGCAGAAACATCGTCGATGCCCCATTACGATGGGACAAGACGATTCTACATCCATCAAGGCTACCAAGAAGTTGCTAAGATTAAAGACTACTATAAAATAGGCGACGATCTCGTTGTCTATGGTAAATATGTTCAACATTAAAGGAACAACTTAATATATGGAACTCTGGCAAGAGCTACTCCGTCAAAGCGTTGATACAGGAAAAGATTTGGTTGAGCGATTTGGGTTCGATAAAGACCTCGCTGATAAACTCAATAAATTTTTCCACATTCGAATCAACCCGTATTACCTCAGTTTAATACGATACCCCGGTGACCCCATCTGGTTGCAATGTATTCCCGATGCAAAAGAATTGCAGGATGATGGACTACCGGAAGACCCGCTCGCAGAAGATTCACATAGCCCTGTACCGAGTATCGTACACAGGTATCCTGATCGCGTGTTATTCTTAACCACGAGCCAATGCTCGATGTATTGCCGATTCTGCACCCGCAAACGCAAGGTGGGAGATTCGACAAAGATTAACATGAAATATATTCAGGATGGGATTGATTATATCGCCGCTCACCCGGAAATACGCGACGTTATTCTTTCCGGCGGTGACCCGCTTACCCTTACCGATGTTATGGTAGAAAAGATCCTTAAAGGGTTACGGCAGATTCCTCATGTTGAAATTATTCGTCTCGGAACGAAGATACCATGTGTTCTTCCACAACGTATTACACCGAAGTTGTGTAAGATTATTAAAAAGTATCATCCTATCTATGTAAATACCCACTTTAATCACCCCTGGGAATTGACACCAGAGGCTAAGAAAGCGTGTGATATGCTTGCAGATGCCGGCGTTCCTATCGGTAATCAAGCTGTTCTCATGAAAGGTATCAATGATGATGCCGACGTGATGCTTGAGTTATTCCGAAAGCTTCTTGCAATGCGTGTTCGCCCATATTATCTCTATCAGGCTGATATTACCAAAGGAACGGATTATTTCCGTACTCCGGTCAGTAAAGGCTTGGAGATTATGGATAAACTTCGCGGACATACATCCGGTTTAGCTATCCCGGCTTATGTTATTGATGCTCCCGGCGGCGGTGGGAAGATTCCGATATTGCCACAGTATGTAATAGGTCGTGCAGGGAAGAACATCATCCTTCGCAACTATAAGTATGAAATCTTCACATATCCCGATGTGGAAGAGAATCCGGTTAATCACAATCCACCTGTTGAGAAGCCGTTCCTTCGCAAACACCGCAACGGAAACGGAAAACACGAGCCGGAACGCGAAACGGTAGAAGTAGAAGCGTAAAACTTAGATACTCTTGTTCAAAATAATATCACATGATTAAAAAAGTCGTTAAAAAAAGAACATTGGGTGAGTCATCAACGAAAGACGATGTAGCTTATTGGTTGAGTCTACCTTCGGAAGAGCGAGTAGCAGCAGTGGACTATTTAAGAAAACAGGTATATGGAAATACAGCCAGACTTCAAAGAGTTGCTAGAGTTATTCAACGCGAATCACGTTGATTATGTGATTGTAGGAGGCTATGCGTTAGCATTTCATGGTGCTCCTCGCTTTACCGGCGATATGGACATCCTTGTCTTTCCAAATGAAGAAAATGCAGAAAGGGTGTTGAATGCTCTTAATGCCTTTGGTTTCGGTTCCCTTGATCTTAGAAAAAGTGATTTCCAATCAGTAGATAAAGTAGTTCAGCTTGGATTGCCCCCTGTCCGAATTGATATTATTACTTCAATAACCGGGCTTGATAACGAAGTTGTTTTTTCTACTTCTGTGACCGGCAAATATGGCGATATTTCTGTCAGATATATTGGAAGAAACGAATTTATTGCCAATAAGCGCGCCACAGGAAGAAAAAAAGACTTGGCGGATATTGAATCTCTCGAAGAGTTGTAATATTCTAAATGCACCTACTCAGTGTTGTAAAGTAAACATGATTGGCTTTTCCCCATAATTTTTCTATCTTTTATCAGTCTTAATTTGATAAACTCATGGAAAACACACACACCATACTTTGTACATACGATGATTACCTCTTGCTTCCCGCCGACGGAAAGCGATATGAAATCATAGAGGGAGAATTATTCATGGCTCCTGCGCCATTTACCGACCATCAAGATGTCTCTAGAAACTTAGAATTTATTTTACTCAAATATCTTGAAATAACTAAGTGGGGAAAACTATATAATGCTCCTACAGATGTTATTTTTTCTATGACACACGTCGTCCAACCAGATTTGTTAATTGTAGCTCGTGAACGCAAAGAGATAATCACAAAACGCAACATCGTTGCCGCACCTGATCTTGTCGTCGAAATCATTTCACCCTCCTCCGCTTTGATTGATAGGACAACAAAAAAATCGTTGTATGAAAAATATGGTGTGAAGGAATATTGGATAGTTGACCCCGATAATGAAACGATAGAAGTATTTTCTTTGGAAAATAACGTGTTTCTCGTGGCGGGAACATTCTCTCAGGGGGACACATTAACATCTCGGCTATTACCGGGACTTGAGGTGGTGTTAGGGGAAGTGTTTGAGAGGGTGTAGGACATCCAATTTGTTATTTAATTTATCTTAAGTAATTAGTTTAGATTTTTATATGGTTACCATTCCAACCGTTTTAATCCTTGGGGCTGGGGCAAGTTCAATGTATGGATTTCCTCTGGGTTCAGAACTAAAGCAAAATATTATTCAACGTCTTTCCCAAGAGGGAACAGCATTATATGAACAATATTCTTTGATGGGTTTTGAGCAAACATTAGTAAAAAAATTTCGCGATGCCCTAAAACAATCTGGAGTGAAGTCGATTGATGCTTTTTTAGAGCATCGAAAGGAATTTATAGAAATTGGTAAAACTGTCATTGCTGAAGTTTTAATACCAAATGAAAATGAATCAAATCTATTTAATTCAGACTCAGACTGGTATGGATATCTATTAGATAGATTAAATTCATCCCCAGAAAACTTTGATAAAAATAAATTAACCATACTGACATTTAATTATGATCGGTCTCTTGAATGGTATATGTTTAATGCTTTCCAAGCACGTTATGGTTTGACTAAACAAGATGCTATTCAGGTTTTTAATTTTGTTCCAGTAATACATCTCTATGGCAGTCTTGGTAACCTTCCATGGGAAGAGGATTGTAGACCATATTCTCCTTTGAATGATCGACCAAACATTTACTTAGCGCGTGATAAAATAAAGATAATTCATGAAAATATTATTGAGGATACTGAATTTAATTAGGCAGTAATTGCTTTAAGTACAGCGCAACGCATTGTATTCCTAGGTTTTGGATACAATGAAATCAATATAAAAAGGTTACAACCTTCCAAGTGGGTTAATATCAAAGCAATAAATGGTTCAGCCTATCGACAAACTGAACTAGAAAATCAAATAGCAAAAAGAGTAATTAATCCTAATATTCGCTTCGGAAATTACGATTGGGATGTCTTACGATTTTTAAGAGAGAAAGTTGATTTAGAGCAAAAGATAGATTAATTATCTAATAATTGTTTTACTTACGGGATTATTTTTCTGCTCAAAATTACTGAATCCCTTATTTACTATTAAAAAGTATCTGAATTGAAATTATCATATAAAGTTAATTTGAAGTGTTCATGTTAGAATTCTTACAATGGTTTTTACTATCTATAGCAGGCTTTTTTGTATCTGCTCTGTTTTACCCTTTTATTGAGGATTATGTTCAGACTGTTGTTGTGAGCAAATTAAATTTTTTAAATATCTCAATGGGTCAAAACTTATCCGGCTTTTGGACTCATATTTGGTATGTTCAGAGTAATAATTTTCTGCCAGAAAATGTTATAAAAGATATTGAAATAAAACAATTCGGTAGAAAAATATTTGCTCAATATGATGTAATAGATGTTCATGGTAAGTGTTATACCTACCAATTAATAGGAAAAGTTGAAAAACATTTGGTCGTTACTGGTACATGGAAGGATATTGAAAGTGGAAATAGATATCATGGATGTTTTCAACTATGTATTGATATTAATGAACGAGCCATGAAAGGCTTTTGGACAGGACTATCACAAGGAAATATCATTAAAACTGGTCTTTGGGAATGGAAAAGAGAATGATATGCTTTCAAACGATAAACTAGAGACCAAATTCTAACAATCTTCTTTCTTTTGTCCCCCTCTCCAAATTTCGTTACATTCTTACCTAAGTTTACCTTTTTCACTTTATCTAATTACCCAATTTGCGTTTTGCTCCTGAAAAAATAGAAGAAGTCCGTTCTGCGACGGATATTGTGGAAGTTATCGGCGCGCATGTTGCCCTAAAACATCGCGGCAAAAATTATGTGGGTCTATGTCCGTTTCATGTTGAAAAGACGCCTTCTTTTTCCGTTTCGCCTGATAAACAGATGTTTTATTGTTTTGGTTGCGGTAAGGGGGGGAATGTCTTCTCTTTTATGATGGAGTACGAGAAAGTCTCATTTCAGGAAGCTGTGCGCGATTTGGCGGAAAAAGCGAATATTACGTTACCCACCTTCGAATCAGATCAAGAGGCGCAAGCAAATCAGTATGAAGAGTTGTACCTTGTTTGCCAAAAGGCGGGACGATTTTTCTACGATAATTTGATCGGGACTGTGGAAGGCAAACTTGCCCTTGAATACTTCCATCTTCGTGGATTCACTGATCAGACGATACGGCAATTCGGGCTTGGGTATTCGATGAATTCGTTTGATAGCCTCATCAAATTTGCAGAGAAAGAAAATATTTCTCAGGATACCCTGTTTCAAGCCGGACTTGTACGAAAAAAAGAAGATGGCTCATTTTACGATTATTTCCGTGGCAGGGCGATGTTCCCCGTTTTCTCGCCAACCGGGCGTGTCATTGGGTTTGGAGCACGAAAGATGCGCGAGGATGATGTTATTGCGGGAAAGTATATCAACTCGCCGGAAACTCCAATTTACAATAAGAGTAGAGTGTTGTATGGTTTGTTCCAATCAAAAGATGCATTGCGGGAGCATGATAATGCTATTTTAGTTGAAGGATATGCCGATTTAATAACTGCGTATCAAGGAGGAGTAAAAAATGTTGTTGCATCAAGCGGGACTGCGCTTACAACTGAACAGATTCATTTATTAAGTCGTTACGCAAAGAAGGCTACAATTGTCTATGATGCCGATTCGGCAGGCTCTAATGCTTCGCTACGTGGCGTAGATTTAATTTTAGCGCAAGGATTAGATGTTCGGGTTGCGGCGTTGCCTGAAGGCGAAGATCCCGATAGTTATGTGAAGGAGCACGGGGGAGAAGCATTTCAAGAACTGATTGATACAGCGATCTCGTTCATTGATTTCATGGCACAAACATTTGAACATCAAGGAAAGTTTGACACCCCAGAAGGACAAGCAGAAGCAGTGAGAACGATTGTCCAATCTATATCTAAAATACCGGATGAATTAAAGCGTGAATTTTTCGTCAAGCAATTAGCGGAAAAATATAAACTCTATGAATCGATTCTCAGAAGGGAACTTGATAAGTTACTTGTTGATGAAAAAAAACGTTCGCGGTTCAGTTCGGAGCATGATAGGAATGCTCCCACGCCAACTTCAGAACAAGAAGAAACGAAACAAACAATAAAAGCATCTGATATTCCCATACCCGTAGCGGAACGCGATTTACTTCAGGCAATGCTGGAAGGCGGAACAGAAGTATTACGGTTAGTGTTCTCACATCTCAGTGAGGAAAATTTTTCACACCCGCACATGCGAAAATTATTTCAGCATATTCTCGCTCTTGCACAAGAAGGAAAGCCTGTTGAGCCATCATCTGTACTTGATGTTATTGATGATGAAGAATTAAAACGTGTCGTAACAACATTGGTGTTTTCAAAGTATCAAATAAGTAAGCGATGGGAAGAAAAGAGTAACCGTATCGAACAGGGAGAGCCTCTCAAAATAGCTAACGATGCTATCATCTCCATAAAACGGAAAATTATCGATAGTCTCCGTCAAGAAAATGAAAACCAACTCAAACTTGCCGCCCAGCAAGGTGAAGATGTTACTCCTTACTTTGAAAGAAATAAAGCACTGTTGGATGCAAAAAAAGAGTTAGAGATTAATGGATTGGGTGGAGAAACTGTGCAGAATGCCTCGGAAGATGAGATTACAGAGGAATAATGCTGGGGATTCTTGCTACGTTTCATTCTTAAAAATGAGTTTCATGTACTTGGGATAATACACATAAATCAGAGACTGTATTTCACTTGTAAACATCCCCCTCTCATTGCAAATCACCCCCATTCAGCGTATATTCAATAGACATTTACCATTATGCGTTGAAATCAGAGTATAATCGCTTCCTAATAATCAGAACAGACCGGATTGGTGACGTTCTTCTTACATTACCTATGGCAGAGGTGATTAAGAGGGATTTTCCCCAGGCGCATGTAGCTATGCTCATTCGTCGCTACACTTCTGAACTTGTAGAAGACAATCCTTTTGTTGATTCTATTCTTTATTACGACGAAGATAATGGCGTTTTAACTCCATTCTTTGAACTAATTCAAAAAGTGCGTGAGCAAAATTTTGATGTTGTTATTCATACACAACCTCGCCCACGTCTTGGTTTTTTAACTAAATTGGCTCAAATTCCTATAAGAATTGGTACCGGGTATCGGTGGTACTCTTTTCTCTTTAATAGAAAGGTGTATGACCATAGGAAAGACTCAAAACACCACGAATTGGAGTATAATCTAAGGCTTTTAGTCCCTTTAGGCATCGCTGTTGATGGATTAAGAATTGAACCAACATTATCAATCAAGCAGGATATTCTGAACAGTATTAGTAATATGCTTGAAAAACATGGAATTGGCGTTGAACAAAAGTTGGTAATCCTCCATCCCGGAAGCGGCGGTTCTGCCCGTGATTGGAGCGCTCAGAAATTTGGTGATCTGGCTCACCGCCTCGGAAACATTTCGTCGGTTCGTGTGGTTATTACAGGTAAGAAGGATGAAGAACATCTCGTGAACGAGATTGTTTCCATAGCCGGTTCAAAAGTGATACCGATGATAGATATAGGTGGGTTACGGGAATTTGCGGCTCTTTCAAAATCAGCGTCATTGTTTGTTGCAAATTCAACAGGACCGATTCATATAGCCGCCGCGGTAGGAACACCTGTAATCGGGTTATATCCCCAGCTAACCTCGCAGAACGAAGTGAGGTGGGGACCATATACGAAAAATAAAACAGTGTTCACACCAAAGAACAAACCGGTTGACTGCAACGTGTGTCAACTTCAAAAAACTAAAATATGTGAATGCATGGAAACGATTTCTGTAGAAGATGTTTTTCAAGCCGCATTAAAACATCTACAAATAAGTATGTAATGGAAAAAATGAAAACCCCTATGTTGCGGAAATATTTAATATCAGCTTCGATTGGTATCGGAAGGTTATTTGCAGATGTTGGACGCCCCAAGGGGGTCGTTGACAGGAGCGTCCGATTTTGTATTCCCACGCAGGAGCGTGGGAACAAGATGAGCATATTGTTTGTAATAGCGATGCTCTTTCTTGTTGTAGCAAGTGTTTCCGCTCAACAGAATAATCTTAAGGATACGCTTACCACTTCAGCGGCACAAGATACACTTCGGAAATTACCGAATAAAGCATTTTCAAGTGGTGAATATCTAAAGTTTGATATCAATTATGGTTTTGTTACTGCCGGGGAAGCGATTATTAAAGTTTCGAGCGTTATGTATAACAACAGACAATGTTTCCGGATTGATTTTCAGGTTGACTCAAAACCATTTTTCGATTGGGTGTATAAAGTCCGTGACCGTTATGTAACGATTATTGATTCCGCCGGATTATTCCCATGGAGATTTGAACAACATATTCGCGAAGGGGGCTTTAGTCGCGATTTTGTGGCAGACTTTGATCAATTACAACATATATCGAAAACAAGTGAGGGTACGTATAAAATCCCTCCTTATGTTCATGATATGCTTTCGGCGTTTTATTTTTCACGTGTTATTGATTTCTCAAATTTCAAACCCGGAGAGAGAGTGCACCTCCAAAATTTTTACAAAGATTCAACGTACCAATTGGATGTTAAGTATAGGGGTAAACAGGAACTTGAAGTAACAGCCGGAACGTTTAATACCATAGTAGTTGAACCTCTTGCTCAAGAAGGCGGATTATTCAAGAGTGAAGGCAAGGTTAATATATGGCTTTCTGATGATGAGAGAAGAATTCCGCTTCAAGTCAGTTCAAAAATTCTCATTGGTTCCATTGATGCTGAACTTGTTGAGTACAGTGGAATTAACGGCCCCATAAAATCGAAAATTGATGATTAAGGAAATTTCGTGGCATATCAACAAATAGATATTAGTAAGGTAAGAACGATTTCTATTAAAAATAGAAAGAGTAAAGTTCAGACCCGGCAATTTGCTAAGGTATATAAACCGAAGACTGAATCCTTTGATACGTTCATTGATTCATTGCCTCATATTCTTGTCGCTGAAGATTTGCGTTCATTGGTTGCTGATATCGGGAAGTCGGTAAAAAAGAAAAAACCTGTGATAGTCATGATCGGGGCGCATGTTATTAAAGTGGGATTGAATCCTTTACTTATTGATTTGCTTGAGAAGCAGGTTATTTCTGCCATAGCAATGAATAGTGCGGCATCAATCCATGATGTGGAGACGGCGATGTGGGGGACAACCTCAGAAGATGTAGAAAAAAATATCGTTGATGGCACATTTGGCATGTCGAAGGAGACAGGAGAATTTATCAATGGTGTGCTTAATACATCCGTCACGAAAGAAACATACGGATATGGCGAGGCATTAGGGAAGGCATTACAACATGCTCCCAATAAACAATTGAGTTTATTGGCAACGTGCGCACGTCTTAATGTTCCTGTTACCGTTCATGCGGCAATAGGTACGGATATTATTCATCAACAGCCGACTATGGATGGCGGAGCAACGGGGGAGATGTCATTCAGGGATTTTAAGGTTCTTTGTAATGTTGTTAAAGAGTTACGCAGTGGGGGGGTAGTGTTGAATATTGGTTCAGCAGTCATTCTGCCGGAGGTGTTTTTGAAGGTACTAACAGTCGTACGGAATTTGGGCTACAAAGCTCAAGGATTTACAACTGCCAATTTTGATATGCTCCAACAATATCGTCCAAGGATGAATGTTGTTACGAGGCCGACGAAGGGAACCGGTACGGGTTACAATTTTACAGGGCATCATGAAATTATGATTCCTCTTTTATGTGCAATGATTAATAATAGCATTGTGCAAGAATGACCGAAGAAACTCCCCAATATACCGATCCGGTATTACTCCAACCGATGCCGCCGCTCTCATTTGTTGAGCGGTATGGTATCCATCCGATTTTGTTTGTGTTTCTTTCCCTGTTGTTTATATTTTTTCTCTATCAGGGATTGGGAAATATTATTACTCTTCTCATATTCGGTATAGATTTAAAGAAAGCGAATATTACAGGGTTACGAGTAATAACAGGCGTGGGGCAAATTTTATTTATCCTTGTACCGACTTTTTTTCTTGCCCGACTTGCATCACTTGAACCATTAGCATTTATGAGGATTCGTAAGCCGAATCCCCTTGCAATAATTCATGCTCTTGTTGGAGTGTTTTCCTTACAACAATTATTGCAAGTCTATCTTTATGTTCAAGATAAATTACCGTTGCCGCCAATCATAAGGCAGGCAGAACAACAATTGAAAGATATTTATGAACAAACGTTAACATTACTTGTCGGGTCACATTCGGTTCCGGAGTTACTGTTTGTTATTCTCATTATTGCAGTTATTCCTGCCATAGCGGAAGAGTTCTTCTTTCGAGGTGTGATTCAACGGAGTTTGGAAAAAGGGTTAAATCCGGTCTATGGGTATGTTGTAACGGGAATAATATTCGGAATGTATCATCTCAATCCGTTTGCACTTGTACCGCTTGCTGTGCTTGGCATTTACCTAGGATTTTTAGCAAATAAATCGGACAGCATTTGGGTATCTTCTGTGGCGCATTTTTTTAATAATGCGTTAGCATGCCTTGCGGCATATTTCCATATTGATGACACTGCAATAGGCACAACCGATCCTGAATTTATGAACCCGAGAGAAATGTTTTTATGGTTCATTATTATGGCGGCAATATTTTCTGCATCCACATATATGTTTTTAAAGGTAACAAATCCCAAAAAGCACGATGATGAACCAATGAATAATTCTCTTGTATGAGTAATCACCTCCAAAGGCTGCTTGTTGCTATTGTAGCAATTCCCCTTATCATTGGAATTACGATTGCCGGGGGAGTTTGGTTTCTCCTGTTTATCGGTATAGTTGCCACACTAGGCCTTTCAGAATTTTATGCATTATCCGTAGCAAAAGGGGCTAAGCCTTTAAAGGTTATTGGCTCTGTGACAGGGGTTTTGGTACTCTTATCGTTTTATAATAGCAATTTATTATCTGTGTTTCACTCGTTGCTTGGGCAAGCGCCAAACTCGGAAGCACAGTTTTTGCTTCTTATTATCTTGATCAGTATTCCTTTATTAGGTTTAATTGAATTGTTCAGAAACAACGGGTCAGCACAACTGAATTTATCAACAACGATCATGGGAATATTTTATGTTTCACTATTTTTTGGATCGTTAATTGGTATACGAGAAATTTTTTCACCTCTTCATATTCCTGTTACAAAATATTTTCCTGCTGGAATGAGTCCGGATATAGGAGATATACTGTATCGGTGGGGTGGGTATACTGTAGTCACAATTTATGCAATGATCTGGATATGTGATTCAGCTGCTTACTATGTTGGAAGGTCTATAGGTAAAAATAAACTCTTTCCCCGTGTCAGCCCTAATAAAAGCTGGGAAGGAGCGATTGGTGGATTTGTTTTTGCTGTTCTGACCGCGCTAGGGGCAAAATTTTTGTATTTAGACTATCTGCAACTTCACGAAGCGATAATACTCGGAATCATCGTAGGAGTATTTGGGCAGTTAGGTGATTTGTTTGAATCCCTGCTCAAGCGGGATGCGGGTGTAAAAGATTCATCAAATCTTATACCGGGTCACGGTGGTGTCCTTGATAGATTTGATAGCTTATTGTTTGTAGCGCCAATTGTGTATCTTTATTTAGATTTTATTGTATTCTCATTTAATTAGATGATCAAAAAAGAAAAAATACACGTCCTCACGTTAGGATGTGAAAAAAATACTGTTGATTCAGAAGTATTAATGAACCAGCTCAAATTAAATGAGATGGAGTTAACCACTGATCCCAATAAAGCTGATACGCTTATTATCAATACGTGCGGTTTTATTCAGGATGCAAAGAATGAATCTATAGAAACGATACTTCGTGCTGTCGAGCGAAAGAGACACGGCAAGCTTGGTAAAGTTGTTGTTATGGGATGTCTTTCGGAACGATATGGTTCTGAATTACAAAAAGAAATTCCTGAGGTAGATTTATTCATTGGCGCAAACAAAATGGATAAAGTAGTTCGTGCGCTTGGCGGCGAATATAAATATGAATTACTTGGGGAGCGGGTACTTACGACTCCGAAACATTTTTCATACTTGAAGATATCGGAAGGGTGTGACCGACCCTGTGCATTTTGTGCAATTCCAATCATGCGCGGAAAACACCAAAGCAGACCGATTGAACAATTAGTGAATGAAGCCCACGCCCTCAGTACAAAAGGTGTTAAGGAACTTATCCTTATCGCTCAAGAAAGTACCTATTACGGGTTAGATTTATACGGAAAACGATTACTTGCACAATTACTTGAAAAATTAGGCAATGTTCGAGGTATAGAATGGTTACGATTGATGTATGCGTATCCTTCACAGTTTCCTCTTGATATTTTAGATGTATTTCAAACGACGCCAACGCTTTGTAAATATTTAGATATGCCTGTCCAACACGTTTCCGATTCAGTATTAAAATCGATGCAACGCGGTATTACTGAGCGAGCAACACGTAAACTTATTGATACGATTCGCGAAAAAGTGCCGGGTATCGCACTTCGTACTACGATTATTGTAGGATATCCGAACGAAACAGAAAAAGATTTCAATGATCTTGTATCATTTGTTGATGAAGTTCAGTTTGACCGACTTGGAGTGTTTACGTATTCACAAGAAGAAGATACAGGAGCGTTTCCTCTCGGCGATCCAATTCCTAATGAAGTGAAGGAAGAACGAAAGCGGATCATCATGGAACTTCAGAGAGATATATCAAAACACAAAAACGAGGAATATGTCGGTAAGACAGTTCGAGTTCTTGTTGATGAGAAAGAAGGCGATGTATCCATCTGTCGCACGGAAAGAGATGCCCCGGAAATTGATAATAGTGTTATGGTACATTCATCGGAAGATTTCAAGATTGGTCAATTCTATGAGGTGGAAGTGACCGATTCTGAAGAATATGATTTGTTTGCAATTCCTGTCGGTAAGGCAATACCTCAAAGCCCGCTTGGAAAGGTGAGACGAAACATTGCAGAACAAACTACATTTATGGTGTAAGGACAGATTATGAGAACACGGAAACTTCATTCCCAAATCAAACAAATTATTGCCGCATTAGTATTGGTATATCTGACAGTGTCTACTGTATTTGCACAGCCAGAGCGACCGTACGGAATGATTGAATCGGATTTGCCGCATTTCAATTTAGATATTCTTAATTTTCCAACTGATAGTATCAACTTGAGCCGTCTTGATTTTTATATACAGGTTCCTTACGAGATGCTTTCATTTGTAAAAACCAACGACGAATTTAATGCATCGTATGAAGTCACGATTGATATTTTTGACAAAAAGGATAGCTTGATTTCCGAGAAATTATTTACGGAAAATATTGTTACACCGGATTATAAGAAATCAATATCACAAACAACGGGAAAGATTAGTCAACGTTCGATGATTCTTGCTCCTGAAACATATACAATTGTAGTACAAATCAGGGATAGTGAGACGAAAAAACTTAGTCAGGTAAAACGATTGCTCACGATGAGAGATTTTTCTCAGTCACAGGTCTCGCTCGGTGATATCATGGTTGTCAGTCAGATGCAAAAGGATGGAAATAAGACTGCAATCGTTCCTAATATTGCCGGGACGGTACAGGGGGGCGGTGAAGATGTTCATTTTTATGCTGAAGCAATAACAAAAACGTATCCTGCCGATGCAACAGTGATTCTCACTGTTCAGGGAAAACTTGGAATCACCGTTGCAAGTGACACATTGCCGATTACTTTTTCAAAGCCAAGACAATCTTGTTTTTTAACTGTACCCGGGAAAGCATTACAATCAGGGCAATATACAGTGGAAATGAAATCCTATATTGCCGATAGCGTTGATGCACAAAAGTTGCAATTAACTTCAACAGTAACAAGAAAGTTGTTCGTGAAATTACCCGGATTGCCATTTATGATCAATGATCTTGATGTTGCAATCGATGAGTTGATGTATGTAGCATCCAAGGATGAAATGGATTCTCTCCGGTCAGTAGCAGGAGAACAAAAGCGTGAAGCGTTCTTGTCCTTTTGGAAAAAAAGAGACCCAACGAAGGAAACCGATGTCAATGAATTGATGCAGGAATACTATCAACGGATTGATTTTGCGAATAAAAATTTCTCTCATTATGTGGATGGATGGAAAACAGACAGAGGGAATGTCTATGTCGTTTTTGGTGAACCAAGTAATATTGAACGACACCCACTTGATATCGATGCGAAGCCGTATGAAGTATGGACATACTATGACCAAAACCGTACATTTGTTTTTATCGATGAGACAGGGTTTGGAGATTACCGTTTACGTGATCCAATCTGGGAGCAATGGCGTGGAAGAAATAGGTAGCCATCTCTCAGAAAGAAAATAACTGCGATCAGTTTTCCTTTATCGCTGCATGAGAAATTTTTTCTTTACCTCTTTTATAAATAAATATTCATCGACTGCATTAGTCTTATGGATGTTCTTTCCACTCATTTCATTTTCCCAATTAAAGATTGCAACTATCTCTTTTAAGGGAAATACCGTGTTTTCCTCCGCTCAAATTCTGCAACAGTTTACACTTCATCCAAACGATACTCTCCGACAAGAACTATTGGAACAAGATATTCATCAACTCATTTCACGTTATGAAAATATCGGGTATCCGTTCGCTCAAGTATCTGTTGCCAATATTGAAGAAGTTCAAGTGCAATCCGAACAGAAACTAAATATAGTATTGGAAATCCAAGAGGGAGCCATCATTCATGTGAACGAAATACGTGCATCCGGGAATAAAGAGACGGATACTCAAGTTATTATCAGAGAATCCGGTATCACGAGAGGCGAAGTTTATTCGGAAGAACGGCTTTCAAAAGTAAAATCAAAACTCAATAAATTAGATATTTTTTCATCTGTTGGAAATCCTGAGCTGACGGTAAACGATTCCGGAGGAGTGATTACGATACCGGTTGAAGAATCGGCAACAACAACATTTGACGGTGTTCTTGGGTATAATCCTGCCGTAAACGGAAACGAAGGATATTTTACCGGATTGGTGCTTGTTGCCTTCCGCAATCTCTTTGGAACAGCACGCAAACTGAACGTTGCATGGAAGCGAGAAAGCGGTGATGTGAGTGAAATAGGCGTTCGATATAAGGAGCCATGGTTATTCAATCAGCCATTGAATGCAATTCTCGGATTCAATCAACGGCAACAAGATTCGTCGTTCGTCGTTCGCAACTTTGATATTCAGCTTGATGCGAGAGTAATGGATGATCTTTCCGTTGGTTTACTCTTTGCTCAGGAAAACATTATTCCTTCAAGTAATAGCATTGGAGCAAGATTGTTTGATACGCGGACATCAACAATAGGCTTTGAGGTGAATTATGATACAAGAGATGATATTGTTAGTCCTACAAGTGGTGTGTTGTTCAAAAGTAATTATCATACAGGAAAGAAAACGTCAAGTTCAACGTTTCAGTCTGAAACCAAATCAACGATTGAACGGCTGGGTTTGGATTTCGCTTTTGTTGTTCAGCCGTTCCAGCGGCAGGTCATATCCACAGAACTGCATGGCAGGGAACTTCTGACTGATAATATCGGAATAGGGGAGATGTTTCGATTAGGAGGAACAACAACATTGCGTGGATTTAAGGAAAGTCAGTTTATTGGTTCTAAGATTGCATGGACAAATGTGGAATATCGATTTTTGTTAAGTCGCCGTTCATTCTTTTTTGGATTTTTTGATACCGGTTATTATTTCATTCCCGAGAACCCAGGACAGGCGATAGTATCTTCACAAGAATATACATATGGTTATGGTGTAGGGATTAAACTTGAAACTGCCATCGGTATAGTAGGTGTAAATATTGCTTTAGGTGAAGGAGATTCCTTTAGTCAGGCAAAACTGCATTTTGGGTTGTTTAATGAGTTCTAAACAACCGTATTTTCAATACTGAAAATATTTGATACATTATTGTCATGGTAAGTACAACCTTTGAACAACAATATTGGAAACAAGGAATTCTCTACGTTGCAGGTGTGGATGAAGCGGGGAGAGGTCCGCTTGCAGGTCCTGTGGTGGCATCTGCTGTTGTTTTTCATTCTGATATACATATTCATGGGATAGACGATTCGAAAAAATTAACAGCAAAAAAAAGAGAGGAATTGTTTCCCGAAATTTATGCAAAAGCAATGAGTGTTGGTGTTGGAATAATCTTTCCACATGAGATTGATGCAATTAACATATTGCAGGCAACTTTTAAGGCGATGAATATTGCTATTTCCGGTTTAACACATACACCACAACAATTGTTGATTGACGGAAATCGTTTTAAGGAAAATGGGATTCCTTTTTTACCGATAGTTCATGGTGATGCGATAAGTCTTTCCATCGCCGCCGCATCAGTGGTTGCGAAAGTGACAAGAGACCGGATGATGGTTGAGTATGATAGTCAATATCCTGAATACGGGTTTGCCAGACATAAAGGATATGGCACAAGAGAACATAGAGACGCCCTACGCAAGTACGGGTTATGTGAAATACACAGAAAAAGCTTTCATTTAAAGAGTGAACAGGGCTATTTGTTTGCAAATTATGAATAAAAGGAGACGTGGGTCACAAGGCGAGACCATTGCTGTTGATTATTTGATAAAAAAAAATTATCGTGTCCTCGAACAAAATTATCGTTTTGAACGAGGCGAAATTGACATCATCGCGTATGATGGTGATATTCTCGTCTTTATTGAAGTAAAAGCCAGAAGTTCCACTGCTTACGGTGAGCCTATTGAGGCTGTAACTCGTTCCAAACAAAAGCAGATTAGAAAAGTTGCCGAAGGATATTTATTAGAACATTCTATCGAAGATACATCATGCAGGTTTGATGTGATTACAATATTGCTGAATAAAGGAAATCCTGAAATAGAGCACTACATCGATGCCTTCACGTAAATCGGCTTCTTAGAAAAAAAGTGCATCTCAACGCAGATAATATTGTGAATGATTCTTAAGGAGTGTTATATTAGTGATACAGCAGTTGAAGGTTAATAATTAAGTAACCAAGTAATGAACAATAAAATCTGAGTACTTGTGATACCGCACATCCCAATTCTCATTTCGTGTTTTAGTGTATGAACGCACTTCCGCTCATTATTATAGCGTTGTGTATGATGGCGATTTCTTATCGTTATTACAGCGCGTTTATAGCGGCAAAGGTTTTGGCGTTACGCGATTCGCGCCAAACACCTGCTCACACTATGAATGATGGGCACAATTACCATCCGACAAACAAGTGGGTTTTGTTCGGTCATCACTTCGCCGCAATTTCAGGAGCAGGGCCTTTAATAGGACCTGTTCTTGCAACGCAATTCGGTTTCCTTCCTGGTTTTCTCTGGTTAATAATTGGTGTCTGTCTTGGCGGTGCTGTTCACGATTTTGTTATTCTTGCCGCTTCTATACGACGAAAAGGAAAATCCCTTGCAGAGATAGCCCGACATGAAATTAGTCCCTTAGCGGGGCTTATAGGCTCAATAGCAATACTTATAATCGTAGTCATAGCTCTCGCAGGACTTGGTTTGGCTGTCGTTAATGCGTTGAGAGAAAGTTCATGGGGTACATTCACCATTGCCATGACAATTCCCATAGCGCTATTTGTCGGGTTGTGGATGTATAAGATACGTCCCGGAAAAATTTCTGAGGCGAGCATTATCGGTGTTATTGGCGTTATACTTTCCGTTATCTTCGGTAGTTACATTCCCAACTCTTCATTAGCAGAAACCTTTACATTTTCCCGCGAAGGAATAATTATTGCAATTGCCTCGTATGGATTTATTGCTTCGGTGTTACCGGTTTGGTTATTACTGTGCCCGCGCGATTATTTAAGTTCGTACATGAAAATTGGCACTATTGCTGTTTTAGTGATCGGTGTATTCGTTGTGCATCCTGACCTCAAAATGCCGGCTGTAACTGAATATATTAACGGTGGTGGCCCAATTATTCCGGGTAAAATGTTCCCATTTGTTTTTATCACTATTGCTTGTGGCGCAATTTCAGGATTCCATTCTCTTGTTTCTTCAGGGACTACACCTAAAATGATTAATAAGGAATCAGAAGCACGGATGATTGGGTATGGGGCAATGTTAATGGAAGGGCTTGTTGGAGTAATTGCGTTAATAGCTTCCAGTTCATTGTTTCCCGGTGATTATTTTGCGATTAATTTATCCCCGGAAAAATTCGCTTCACTTGGAATTCCCATTCAAAATTTAACTATGTTGTCTCAAGAAGTTGGTGAAGACATTGCCGGCAGACCCGGAGGAGCAGTTTCTCTCGCAGTGGGATTTGCGCAAATCTTCTCTGCCATACCGGGCATGAATTCCTTAATGTCGTATTGGTATCACTTTGCAATCATGTTTGAAGCATTATTTATTCTTACAACGATTGATACGGGGACAAGAGTATCACGTTTCCTCGTTCAGGAGTTTGGCGGAAGAATATGGAAACCATTTGAACGAACAGATTGGCTCCCCGGTACGCTTATTTCAACAGGAATAGTCGTTTTTGCATGGGGATATTTTATTTGGAC
>ORJL010799069.1_pt1 | contig 19436 bp, 14 predicted proteins | sample 1779941 | NCBI WGS metagenome assembly ORJL01 (sample SAMEA104232317, study PRJEB22302) | groundwater metagenome | biome: forest; feature: aquifer; material: groundwater | place: USA | collected 2011-08-07 | depth 5.8 m | reverse complement strand
GGTAAACTTCTTTACCGTCCAATGGAATTTTTTATCGGACAGCATTGGGGACGACCCCGGCTACAGATTTGGGTGATGTTCACCAGTCTCTATTTGAGCCGACCAAGGAGATGGAGGCTGCCCGAACTTTTGTTGTCGGCGCCGGAGACGGGGACTTATCCGCCGGCCCTCAGCTTGCGGGCAACGTCATCCCGCAGGAGGTTCTTCCGCACCTTGCCGCTGGGCGTCATGGGGAGACTATCCACGACCTCCAACCTCTCGGGCAGCTTGACCTTGGCCATACCCCTTTCCTGGAGAAAGGAGACGATTTCCTCTAGAGTTGTAGCCTCACCCTCCCTGAGGACCAGGTACAGGCAATTTCGCTCACCCAGGCGAGCATCCGGCATGCCTACCATGGCTGCTGCCAGGACCTTGGGGTGAGCATAAAGGTGTTCCTCCACCTCCCGTGCGCTTATCTTCTCACCCCCGCGGTTGATGATGTCCTTGATGCGGCTGACAAAGGTGACGTAGCCCTTAACGTTCACCGTCACCGAGTCCCCTGTGAAGAACCAGCCATCAGCATGGAAGGAGCGACGGGTAAGTTCCGGGTCCTTGTAGTAGCCGGCATGGACGAAGGGGCCCCGGATAGCCATCTCCCCGACCTGGCCGGGGGGCAAGATGCTCTCCCTCCTCTCATCGAAGACCGCTATCTCTACTGCAGGGTCCGTCGGGCGGCCCACCGTGGTGGACGCCAATTCCGGCGGATCGTCCAGACGGGTCATGGGCCCGCCTGTGCTTTCGCTGGCCCCCCACTGAGTGACGAATCCACAGCCCGTCTCGGCTCTTAGTCGCCTTATTCCTTCCGCGGGCATAGGGGCGCCCGCGGTAAGGAAGATACGAAGGGAGCTAAGGTCGTATTTCTTCAGGTTTGGGTGGTTTAGGATGGCCAAAAGCTGGGGCGGGACCCCCACGACCACTGTGGCCCGCTCTCGCTCGACCAGGCGCAAGGCCTCCTCTGGGTCGAAAGCGTCCATCCAGACGCCGGTCGCCCCGACCTCCGCCAGAATGTGGTGAACACCCACCGCCAATCCGAGAGCATGATATACGGGGGCCAGGCAGAGCTGGACATCCTTATCTGTCAACTCCATGCTTGAGTTGTAGACCCGGCAATTGTGAACGGTGTTATGGGTCCAGATAGGCGCTTTAGGAGCCGACTCCGTGCCGGACGTGAACATGAGGACCAGGGGAGCGTTGGCGTCAGGCCTCAACTCCGCGAGGCGGACCCCTTGGCTGTTCCCGCCAGCGTTATTCTCCCCGCGGACAGCCGTCGCCTGGGCAGTCCACGGCTTGGCCTTCCCCTTTCCGGCCACTAGCTCCCGGAAAGAGGTCGCATCCCGAGGCACATTCTCTCCCACAACAATGACGTGTTTCAACGCTGCGAGCTTTGGCCGTATCTCTCGAAGCATCTCCATATAGTCGAAGCCGCCGAACGTATCGGCCAGGACCAAGGCTACCGACTCGGAGCGGTCCAGGATATGTCCCACCTCGGCCGCCCGATAGTACGGCACTATCGGGCAAAGTACGGCTCCGATCTTAGCCGTCGCGAAGTAGACCGTCAGGGCCTCCACCCGGTTGGGCAACTGAGCGGTCACACGGTCGCCCGCTCTAATTCCCAACTCGTACAACCCCCGCGCCAGGCGGTCCACCAGTTGCCGGAGACCGGCGTAAGTCACGCGCTGCCTGGCGTCCACGACGGCCGTTTTGTCTGGACAAGCCTCCGCCAAGCGGTCAAACCGTTCCCCCACGGTCGTGTCTGACCAGTAACCTCTTGCGGTATACTCGGCAATCAACTGGGGCGTCAGTCGCGTCTCTATCAGCACGCCTTCTCCTCCTTATCGGGCTGGGGCTGACTGGGATTCAACAATACCACTTGGCCTAGAAGGACGCAATAATCGTGTTTAGCCACGTGCTTGCGCATGCACGCCCTTTTATTAGATAATTAGCCCGGCGCTTTGGAGACGATGTGGGGAGGTTGGGGAGACCGGGCTCTGTTTTGCACAAGTACTTTACAGCCATCTTTATCCTTGCCTGCAGCGGGTCGAGGCCCAGCCGGGAGAGCGCGTTCAGAGATCAGGAGACGATATGCTGAGGGCAAGCCTCAAGACAAAGTTTGCGCTGGCCTTGTCTGGCCTCTTCCTGCTATTCCTCGTCCTTCTTTTCCTTGATTTCGAGATAACCTATCAGAACCATATGGATAGCGTGCTCGACGGCCAGGCGGCCTCGGCCAGCTTCCTGACCTCCCTGGTAGATTACTCTCTAGATGAAAGTGGCAGACTAGCCCGCCGTGTTGCCTTCATTCCGGCGGTCGAGAGTCTCGATGCCCAGAGAGCTTACCCCTTTTTGGTCACTGAGTCCACACTGCGCCCGGAATACGACGATATTGCCGTCGTGGACTCCCGTGGCCAGGGAGTCGTCTCCCTGAGAAACCCGCCGGGTACCGCCACGGTCAACGTCGCTGATCGCCCGTATTTTCAGGAAGCCATGGCCACGGGCCAGCCTGTTCTGTCCGACGTCCTCACTTCAAGAGCCAGCGGCAACCTCATCGTCGTTGCGGCGGCGCCTATAACCGGCCCGGACGGGCGCCCGGTTGGTCTCGTCATAGCCTCTCTCTCCACCGAGCTCCTGCGGAATCGAATTGGGGCCGTGCCACTTCCTTCCCAGCAAACGGTCTTCCTCACCGACCGGACAGGCCGGGTCGCCTTTGATCTAGGGGAAGCACGTAGAGATTTGGAGGGAGTCGATGCGTCGCGCTATCCTCCTGTGGCTGCGGCTCTGCAAGGTGAGTCATTCAGGAAGATTATCGCGGGGGGTCTGCTGCAAGACGAGCTCGCTGCGGCAGCGATGCCCACACCCAAGTATGGCTGGATAGTTGGAGTGGGCACTCCTACGGCCGACGTACGTGCCGAGAATCTCCCTCCGATCCTGGTTCGATTAGGAATCTATTTGGGCGTGATGACATTCATGTTACTGGCAAGCTTCCTTTTCGCGCAGCGGGCGCTCATAGCTCCGCTCTCGGCCCTCGTACGTGGACTGGCAGCTTTTGGCCAGGGTAACTTCGGGTATTCGGTCGACATCAAAACCGGAGACGAACTGGAGACGGTCGCAGAAGCCTTCAAACGGATGGTCAAAGAAGTACAGGCACGGCAAGAACTGGCACAGCGATATCAACTCCTTTCCAGGCACTCCCACGACATTATTCTCTTCATCCGCCGTGACGGTCGCATCGCCGAGGCGAACGACGCCGCCGTCAGAGCCTACGGCTACCAGCGGGAAGAGCTGCTTTCAATGAATGTCGGGCAACTGCGTGCCCCCCTGGGCACACCCGCCGTCGTCTCCTGGGAAATCGAAGCGGAATCTGAGAGCGTGCTGTTCGAAGCCGTGGAGCGGCGCAAAGACGGGAGCACCTTCCCCGTTGAAGTGGCGTCGCAGGGGACGGTGTTTGGCGAAGAGCGGGTTCTGCTGAGCATCGCCCGGGATATCACTGAGCGCAAGCGGGCCGAGGAGACCCTGCGAGACGCCACCCAGAAGCTTCAAGCGCTGGTCCAGGCCTCCCCCCTGGCCATCAACGTGGTCGACCGCAATGGAAACATCAGAATGTGGAACCCGGCTTGCGAGCGTATCTTCGGCTGGAGCGCTGAAGAAGCCTTGGGCCAGCCGAATCCAACTGTGCCTGAAGAGAGGCAGGAGGAGTCCCGGTGCATGGTAAAGGACAGCTTCGAGGGCAAGGTCTTTACCAATCTGGAAGTACAGCGCCGGAGGAAGGACGGCGCGCTGATCGACGTCAGCCTTTCGACAGCGCCACTGTTCGACGCTGGCCACAATCTTATCGCATCGATGGGGATAGTCGCCGACATCACGGAGCGCAAGCGGGTCGAAAAGGAGCTTGCGGATCGGGGCCGGCTGGCAGCTCTGGGTGCGGATATCGGGGACGCCCTAACCCGGGGCGAATCGATACGAGGGGCCCTCCAGCGGTGCGCCGAAGCCATGGTCCGGGATCTCGATGCTGCCCTGGCCCGCATCTGGACGCTTAGCGAAGGGGGGGATACGCTGGAGCTTCAGGCCAGCGCCGGAATGTATACCCACATCGACGGCGCCCATGGCCGGTTGCCCGTTGACAGTTCCAGAATGGGAGCTATCGCCCGGGACCGCCAGCCTCACCTTATCAACTTGACCGCCGGCGTCTCCGCCTTTTCGGACCCGGAATGGGCCAAACGGGAAGAGATTGTCGCCTTCGCCGGGTATCCCCTGACCATCGAGGACCGGCTCGTGGGCGTCATGGCCATGTTCGCCCGCCGTCCGCTTACCCAATCGACCCTGGATGCCCTGGCCTCGGTGGCGGATGAAGTCAGTCTGGGGATCGAGCGCAAACGGGCCGAAAAGCTCATCCACCAGTCTGAACAGAAATACAAGAACATCGTCGAGCTGGCGACAGACGTCATACACACCTCCGACAAGAATGGCAACCAGGTCTTCATGAACGATGCTGGCTTTAGATTGCTGGAAGCCAGGCCGGAAGAGGTGATCGGCCAGCCATGGCTGAAATGGATTCACCCCGACGATTGGGAAGCGACCCTAGCGAGATTCAGGACGATAATAGAAGAAGGCGCAGACGTGTTTGGCTTTGAAAACAGGTACGTATCGAAGAGCGGTAAGGTGATCAACGTCCTTCAGAACGTAAAGGTCCGTCGAAATAGCGAAGGAAGCATCATCGGAACCCAAGGAATCGCCCGCGACATCACCGACCGAAAGCAGGCCGAGCAGTTCCGGGAGGGGTATATCCACGCCGTCTCCCACGACCTGCGGAACCCCCTGGCAGCCATTCAGGGGCTGGCCCAATTCTTGCTGCAGAGGCTGGAGCACGCTGGCCAAAAAGGTAACGAATGGCGCAGCGCTCAGGGTATTGTCATTAGTGCGGAGCGGATGAATGCCATCATACAGGACATGCTCGACTCGGCGCGTCTTGAGGCTGGACAGTTGCAGATTGACAAGAAGCCGGTAGACCTGCAGTCCTTCGTGTCCGACCTGCTGGAGCGATCCCCACAGCTGACCGAGGATAGGCAGGTCAAAAGTAATATCCCCGCAGGCCTTACGCCAGTAATGGCCGACCCTGACCGTTTAGAGCGCATCCTAATGAACCTGGTCACCAATGCGTTGAAATACTCCCCGGCCGATGCCGAGGTGGTGATTGGAGCAGAGACGACCGGGGTGGAGACAATGGTCTCGGTAACCGACCGGGGTACGGGCATCCCGCCAGAGGACCTGCCCCACATCTTCGACCGCTTTTACAGGGCCGGTGGTACCCGCAAGTCCGAAGGGCTGGGGCTGGGCCTGTACATCGTTAAGATGCTGGTCGAAGCCCATGGCGGAACCGTACGGGTCGAGAGTGAAATGGGAAAGGGCAGCGCCTTCTGCTTCACCTTGCCCTAAGCAGCCTCCTTGCGGCATAATGACCGCTGCTGGAAAGAGAGCGAATGAGCAACCCCACCTTACGCTTCGGTATCATCGGCCTGGCCCAGAGTGGCAAGACCTGTCTCTTCAATGCCTTGACGGGAGCACGGCTGCCCACGGGGCCGGGCGCGGCCGCCCGGGAGCCCCAGCCGGGAATTGTGAAGGCCCCCGATCAGCGGCTAGAGGTCCTGGCTCAGCTATTCCGATCCGAGAAAATAGTGCCCGCAGAAGTAGAGTTCCTGGATTTTCCGGGCAGCCTCAAAGCCTATACCCGTGAGAAAGGGTCCGGAGCCGGCTACCTGTCAGACCTGGCCCAGATGGACGGCCTCATCTACGTTGTCCGTGCCTTTGCCCAGCAGAACGTGGCCCATGAATTGGGAAGCGTCGACCCCTGGAGAGACCTGGACACCCTGGAATTTGAGCTGGCGTTTGCTGATATGGTCCTTACGGACCGGCGCCTGGAACGGATCCGGGAGTCCGCCGGGAAGGTCAAGCCCCAGGAGCGAGAGGCCATGGAGAAAGACCGGGGCCTCCTCTCCCGCCTGAAAGAAGGGCTGGAGAAGGGGCTACCCCTCCGAGCCCAGGAAATCTCGGACGAGGAAGAGAAGGCTCTGCGAATGTACCAGCTCTTGACTCTAAAGCCGGTGGTGGGTGTGTTAAACATCGGAGAAGAGGACCTATCCAGGACCTTCGAAGTGGAGGCCGAAGCCCGGACCCGGCTGGGCCGTGGGGCAGACTCGGTGGCAGTATCCTGCCAGATAGAGATGGAGATGGCTGAGCTTGCCCCGGAGGAGGCCGAGGAGTTCCGCGCCAGCCTGGGCATCCAAGAGCGCCCAATGCAGAGAGTGGTACGCCACTGCCACGCTGTGACCCAGAAAATTCATTTCCTGACTACAGGTCCGGATGAGACCAGGGCCTGGCCCGTGGCACAGGGGGCCACGGCGCAGCAGGCTGCCGGCGTCATACACTCTGACATGGAACGAGGCTTCATCCGAGCGGAGGTCATTGCCTGGCAGGACCTGGTCCAGTGTGGAACTTTGGCCGAGGCCCGGCGCCGCGGCCTTATCCGCGCCGAGGGCAAGACCTACCAGGTACAGGATGGAGACGTGATAAACTTTCTGTTTCATGTGTAGTTTGGCGATTCTTGTGGGGCTTAACCGGGCGAAGCCCTACCAGTGCGCCCCTTTCGCAAGCATGAAGCCTGGCGCTTTCGCAGGCGTGAAGCCTACGGCTACATTTGTGCAGCGCCGGCTTCAGTCGGATGTCGTGTCACAATACTTGGAGCGTGACCATTCACCCGGCTCCGAGAAGATCAATCCGGCACTGGAGAAACCTATTCAGCCCCTTAAGTGGGCTTGGTTATTGTAGCCCATGGCTTTAGCCCGGGGCGAGGCCGCCCGGACCCCCGACCCCTGGCTGGCTAACCGGCCCCATAAACGCTCTTTAAGCGTCTGGGTGCCCGGTGTCCACGCCGAACACAGCATCGGCGTGCTGGCCCGGGGGGGGTATGAGCGCCGCCACACAAAGAGGCGGCTGGCTGAAAGAAGACGGTGAGGAGGTAAGCATGACCCGAGACCGGTACGAATATCCATCTGGGTTGCATGACCCCAACTATCAGCCGGAGTTGGGAGAGACCATGTTCCAGAGCCTGGACCGCATCACGGAGCGATTCCCGGAAAAGGAGGCCCTGGTCGACAGGGACCGCCGCCTCACCTTCCGCCAGTACCGGACCAACGCCGTGCGCCTGGCCGCCCACTTGCACCGCCTGGGAGTCAAGTTCGGGGACCGGGTGGTCTCCATCATGCCCGTCTGGGCCGAGGCCGGCTACGGATGGTACGCCACCGCCACCATTGGGGCCATCTGGGTGCCCCTTAGCCTGGCCTTCCGGGAGCGAGAGCTGCGCTACATTCTGGGCAACGTCGAGCCCAAAGTAGTGATCGTCGTGGAACGCTTCGGTGGCTTTGGCTACCTGGAGTTGGTCCAGAAGCTCCTGCCTGACTTCCCCTCCGTTCGGCGTGTCCTGGTCAAGGGCCAGACATCCGCCGGGACCATCTCCTTAGACGAGCTCATGGCCCAGGACCCCGGCGTGGGAGATGATCTGACCTGGGCCAGGAGACTCCTGAATCCCGCCTTCGATGCTTCCAATAGCATCTGCCTGATCACCCACACCTCCGGAACCACCGGTGAGCCCAAGGGAGCCATGCACACCCACAACACCGTCCTCTCCAACTGCAAGTCTGCGGTCAGGGTGAGCGCCACCACAGAGAAAGACATCTTCCTGCAGCCTTTGCCCATGAGCCACCAGTTCGGCGTAGAGTCCGGGACCACATACGCCTTCTGCGGCGGGGCCAAGGTGGTGCTGATGGATGCCTTCGAGCCGGGGCGTTTCCTGGAGCTGATCCAGCGGGAGCGGGCTACCTTCCTGGTAGGAGTACCCACCATGTTTCGCCTGGCCTTGAACCACCCCGATTTCGGCAAGTATGACGTAAGCAGCGTGCGGGCGGGCTACGTGGGCGGCGCGGCCAGTGCCCCTGAGGACCGCATCGCCTCTATCGAAAGACTGGGCGAAGTCATGCACATTGGAGGCATGACCGAGTCCAGCATGACCACCATCGCCACCTTCGACGACCCGCTGGACGTCAAGACCAGGAGCATTGGACGGGCCCTGCCCGGCAGCCACGCCAAGGTGGTGGATGATTCGGGTCTAACGGTGCCCCGTGGAGAGTTGGGCGAGCTCTGGCTCAGCGGCCCTTATGTCACCCCCGGATACTGGAATAAGCCCGAGCTAAACGCCCAGAAGTTCAGCCCTGACGGCTGGCTCAAGACCGGCGACATCGCTACTATGGACGAGGAAGGCCACATCTTCCTGGTATCTCGCGTAGATGACCGCATCGTGCGAGGCGGACACAAGATCTACCCGGTGGAGGTGGAGGAACTGCTGAAAACCCATCCAAAAGTAGAGCAGTGCTGCCTGGTGGGCGTGTCCAATCCAGTCCTGGGAGAGTGCACCGTAGCCTGCGTCAAGCTGCGGCCCGGAGAGTCCCTGGAACCCCAGGAGCTACGGGATTTCTGCAAAGGGAAGATCGCGGAGTACCTGGTGCCCGACTTCGTGGAGATAATGGACTCCATCCCCCTAAACCCTACGGGGAAGGTCCTCTATAACTTGGTCCGCCAGGCGCTAGAGGGGAAGTACGCTGGAAAGCGGCCGCCGAAGTAAGGAACATCGTCCCTTTGCGTTTTCGGCGGGATGGGTTATAATTGATGGCAAGGAGGTGCTGCTTTCCCTATGAGGGTTCTTTTTTTACAGGATGTTTCCGGCACTGGGCGGGCGGGTGAGGTAAAGGATGTAGCCCCCGGTTATGCTCGCAATTTCCTGCTTCCCAAGAGCCTGGCGGTCCCGGCCACCGAGACGGCCCAAAAGAACGTACAGTATCGAAAGAAGATCGAGGTGGCCCGGTCCGATCGGGCCTTCCGGGAAGTGACTGCCCTGGCTGAGAAGCTCTCTCAACATGAACTGGTCTTCAAGGTCAAGCTGGGAGAGCAGATGCGCATGCATGGCTCAATTACCAACGCGGACATCGCTGAGGCACTGCGACGCCAGACCGGCCACGAGGTCGACAAGCACAAGGTGGAACTAGAGGAGCCAATCAAGGCAATCGGCGCCTACGAGGTCCCCATTCACATTTCAAAGGAAGCCGTTGCCAGGGTCAAGGTGATCGTAGAAGAGGAGTAATGGCCTCGGACCAGCTCCTGCCACACGATGTGGACGCGGAGGAGGCCGTCTTGGGTTCTCTGCTCATAGACCCGGAGGCCATCATCTCTGTTTCCCTGGCCCTTAAGACCGAAGAGTTTTACCGAGAGCGCAACGGCTGGATCTACGGAGCCTCTCTGGCCCTCTACGAGAAGGGCGAGGCCATCAACCAAATAACCGTTGCCCACCGTCTGTCCCAGGATGGACGGCTGGAAGAAATCGGCGGCCCTGCCTACCTGAGCTATCTGGTCTCCCGAGTGCCCACACCCTTCCACGTGGAGCACTATGGGCAGATAGTACACCGTACCGCCTTCATGCGGCGTCTCATCGACGCTGGCGGCCGCATAGCCGCCGTCGGCTACGAGGCCAGGGACGACGTAGAGACAGCCTTGTCAAGGGCCGAAGAGGTCCTATTCGCGCTGAGCTCCGGCCGGCCACAGCGAGACTTGGTCCATATTCGCCAGCTACTTGACCGCTACTTCGAAGAGACCGGCCTTGGAGGCCACGAACCCGAAGGGCATCTACCACATATCGAGACCGGTTTCATCGATCTGGACAAAATCCTGGGAGGGGGCTTCCAGCGTTCCGACCTGACCATCCTGGCCGCCCGCCCCAGCCTTGGCAAGACCAGCCTGGCGCTGAACATCGCCCAGCATGCTGCGGTGAAACACGGGGCACGGGTCGCCATCTTCAGCCTGGAGATGTCCAAGGAGCAGGTGGTCCAGAGGCTGCTCTGCAGCCAGGCGCGTGTGGACTCCCAACGCCTTCGTCAGGGCTTCCTGAATGAGGAGGAAGAGCGGCGCATTATAGAGGCTACGGGCATCCTGTCTGAAGCCCCCATCTACGTGGATGATTCACCGGTCATCAAGGTAGTGGAGATGCGCAGCAAGACCAGGCGCCTTTACAACGAGGTGGGAGTGGACCTGATCATAGTTGACTATCTGGGCCTGGTGACCGGGGGGAACTTCGAGAACCGCGTCCAGGAGATCAGCTACATCTCCCGGTCGCTAAAAGCCCTGGCAAGGGAGATGGAGGCCCCGGTCCTGGCGGTCTCCCAGTTGAGCCGGGCGGTGGAGACCCGCTCCCCGCATACCCCGCAACTCTCCGACCTCAGGGACAGTGGCAGCATTGAACAGGACGCCGACGTCGTCCTCTTTATCTACCGGGACGACGTCTATTACACCGAAGAAGAGTGGTCCAAACACTCGCGGGACGACTATCCGAAGGGCAGAGCCGAGATCCGGGTAGCCAAGCACCGGAACGGTCCTCTTGGACAGCTATATCTGCGATTCGACGAGAAGACAGCCCGCTTTGATAGCCTTGCAACCGATGCCGGTCGAGCGCCACGTCGGGACGGGCCCACACGGGTCCACTAATGGACCGCCCTCGCTTTCAAGGGTTCCCCGCGCGCCTGTCCTACACACCCTTGCCCAGCCTCTTCTTCACCCTCCTGCTGCCGGGAATAACGGACCTGGCAGAGGTGAAGGTGACGCTGCACCTCTTCTGGCTTCTCTCCACCCGGCGCACCTACCCTAGATTCATAACCCTGGGAGAGCTGCGAAGGGATAATACGTTGCTGGAGGCCCTGAAGCTCACCTCGGAAAAGCCTGAAGAGGCTTTGCTCCGAGGCCTGGCCCTGGCCAGGGACCGGGGCGTCTTCCTGCGGTTGACCCTGGAGACGCAATCCGGCCCCCAGGAGCTATATTTTTTGAACGCGGAGCGGGACCGGCGCGCTGCCGCCCAGATAAAGCGGGGCGAGCTGGACCTGGGTCAGTTGGGGGTGGCGATAGAAGAGGCCCCAGCCGAGCCAAGGACCAACATATTCGCCCTTTATGAAGAGAACATCGGCATGATAACCCCCCTGGTGGCTGAAGAGATGAAAGAGGCCGAGGAGACCTATCCTCCGGCCTGGATAGAAGAGGCCTTCCGGGAGGCGGTAGACCTGAACCGCAGAAACTGGCGCTATATCGCCCGCATTCTGGACAGGTGGGCCAGAGAAGGCAAGGATGGAAAAGATCGGGGAGATCCTAAAAAAGACATCGAGCCTGCCAAATACCTCAAGGGAAAATACGCTCGAATCGTCCAGCACTGAGCACGGCGTAGGGGAGGCTCATGAGCCTCCCCTACCCTGTCCCATATGCGAGGGGTTCGGGTACGTACGGGTCGAAGTTCCGATGGGACACCCCGACTTCGGGAAGGCCCTGGTCTGCCGGTGCCGCCTTCGGGCGGGGACCCAGCAGCGACTGGAACGGCTCCAACGACTTAGCAACCTGGGGCCTCTATCTCGCCTGGGCTTTGATAATTTCCTTCCTACCGGCCGGCCTGAACGCAACGCCGACCCCCTGGGTCAGGATCGCATACGTTACGCCCTGGCTATGGCCAGGGCCTTCGCCGAGGCTCCAGAAGGATGGCTGGTGCTCCTGGGCGCTTCCGGATGCGGCAAGACGCACCTGGCCGCTGCCGTTGCGAACCATTGCCTGGCCCAAGAACATCAGGTCTTCTTCATTACCGTCCCAGACCTCCTGGACCACCTGAGGCTGGCCTTTCACCCGCAGAGCGAAGTGTCTTACGATGAGCTCTTCGAGCATGTGCGTAACGTGTCCGTTCTAGCCCTGGACGATCTGGGGGCCCAGTCCAGCACCCCGTGGGCCCGGGAGAAGCTTGTCCAGCTTCTTAACTACCGTTACGTGGGACGGCTGCCTACCATAGTAACCACCAGCATGCCCCTCAAGGAGATGGAAGAGCACCTCCGCACCCGGCTGACCGATCCTTCCTTGAGCCGTGTATGCATCATGGAGGAGCACGAGGCGGAATTCATGGGCAGGCTGGGGGATCTGGGACAGGGGCTGTTGAGCAAGATGACCTTCGAGACCTTCGATCTCAAGAGGCTGGACCTGGACCTGGAGAGAAGAAAGAACCTGGAAAAGGCCTTTCACCTGGCCCGGGACTTCGCCGAGGACCCGGAAGGATGGAGACTCTTCTTCGGGGAGCCAGGCTGCGGGAAGACACATCTGGCGGCGGCGATCGCCAATTACCGGCGGACGCGGGGCCAGCCCGCCCTCTTCGTCGTGGTCCCTGACCTTCTGGACTACCTGCGCTCCACATTCAGCCCCGACAGCACGGTCTCTTACGACGACCTTTTCGAGCGGGTCAAGGGGGCTCCTCTCCTCATCCTTGACGACCTGGGGGCCCAGTCCAACAAGCCCTGGGCCGAGGAAAAGCTCTATCAGCTCATCAACTATCGTTACAACCTGGAGTTGCCCACCGTTGCCACGAGCAACTATGACCTGGACTCCATCGAGCGGCGCCTGCGCTCCCGGTTTATGGACCGCAGGCTCAGTACCGTCTTCATAATCATGGCTCCCAGTTATCGTATAGATGAAACGCCCAGCGAGCGGGCGAGGCCCACCCCCCCGCCAGAACGCGGACCGGGTCGCCGCCTGCCCGCAAGGGGGAGCAGGGGGGCATCCCGGTAAAAGCCCAAAGGCATATCCTTCCGCCTTGAGCAAGAAAGCCCCCCTCCACATGTATCGCACAACACTGATCGCTGGATGGAGAACTAAAGAGAAGCATGAAGGTGGAACAGCCTCGCCCCGGGCTAAAGCCATGGGCTACAGAGCCAAAGTCCACTAAAGGGACTAGGTTGGAAAATCTAGCAGTGCGAGCCACCCATTCCCACTGCCGGACTCCCTGGCCGCAATTCACGCCGCGTCTTCGGGTATATTAGCAGAGATCACTAAGCGGCATGGGCCTCTGGCTGGTGCTGCTTCAGGTCGTAGTCACAAATGAAGAAAATCCTGGTAACTCTCCTCTCCCCTATTGGCGATACGCTATTCGCCACTCCGGCCATCCGCCTGCTCCGCCGCAGTTTCCCGGATGCCTATATGGCCGCCCTGGCCTTTCCTACTAACCAGGGGATACTGGCAGGGAACCCGGACCTGGACCGGGTCTTCACCTATCCCACCCTGGAGTGGTGGCCAGGATGGAGATACTACTTGGGCCTTCTCCGGTCCCTGCGGGAACTCCGGTTCGACCTGGCAGTGGACCTCTGCACCGCATTCTGGAACACCCGGCTCTATGTTCATCCCCAGCGCCGCACCAGGCTGCGCTTCACACCAGGGTGGTGGCTCTGGCCCCGCAGGCCTTCTCCAGACAGAGAGACGCATGCAGTCTACCACTACCTGAGTGCGCTGAAGCCTCTGGAGCTCCGAGAACCAGATCCCCGGCTGCATCTGGCCCTGACCCCAGAGGAGCGGCAATTCGCCCAGGACTTCATGCGCGCCTGGGGCGTGACGGAAAACACCCCCATCGTCGCTATTCATCCTGGAGGCGAAGGCTTTCGCGGTAAGAAACGCTGGCGGGCGGACGGTTTCGCCTCCGTGGGTACCGCCCTTAGCCGGGGCTGCGGCGCCCGCATCCTCCTGCTGGGCGGAGATACGGACCGGGATATTGCGCACTGGGTAGCGGAGAGGATCGGCCTGGCCGCCATCAACGGCACCGGGGCGACGACGCTCAAGGAATCAGCGGCCCTGGTGGAGCGCTGCCATCTGTTCATCGGCAACGACTCCAGCCCGCTCCATATGGCGGCGGCCGTCGGGACACCGGTAGTGGGCATCTATGGTCCCTCCAATCCCGCTAACTTTTACCCGTTCGGGGTGAGGCACAATATTGTGCGGGCACGACGCCCGTGCGCCCCCTGTTTCCATTTCGTTGGGAGCGTGCCGCTCTGGAACCGCTCTTTCTGCCGCTCCTGTCACGCGCTGCAAGAGATAACGGCTGAGGAAGTGCTGGCGGCGGCTGAGGGAATTCTGTCGTTCAGCCGTCCAGGTCGTTTGTCAACCAAGTTTTGATGAAGTGGCGCCCACGTTCTTGATATATTTTTTCAACATAATCACTTTTACATACTCGCTCCAATATGTTAGCCTATATAGAGGATAAGCCTTAAACCTTGTTAAAGTTTGCCTTGAACCGGCAGTACCGTGAGAAGCCCTCTTACAGCCCCAGCTCTGTAACTATGCAGGCTAGAACCCCAGAAACCGAGAAAAGCGCCCGGTTTCCTGCTCACCTTTTGGCCGCCATGGGCTCATCGGTGGCCCCATCAGACCTAGCCGTCACGGCTGCGGCCGTAGAGGCCCTGGGTGACTGGTGCGCTATCTGCTTATCGAAACGTGGAAGCAACCTTGGCAAAGCGATATGGCCAAACAACTGAGCGCCGCTATCTTACGGTCGCAGCAGGTTGAAACGGCCGAGCAGGCTACCCAGCAACTGGCTCTGACCGCCATGCGCCTTCAGTCTGTCATTGATACCCTGGCCCAAGGACTGATTATTGCGGACGCACCTCACGGCTCCGTGGTATCCATCAACCGGTCGTTGGCCCAGATGCTGGGGCGTGAGCTGGACCTGCAGGCCCCAGTCTCAGACTATGCTCGACTTCTCGGGCTGGCCAGGGCAACAGGCGAGCCGTACCAGCCCGAAGAAATACCCTGGGTCCTGACGGCGCGTACGGGGCAGCCTGTCACGTCAGAAGAGATGGTCGTCAGCCGTCCCGATGGAAAGAAGCTGTTTGTCATCTGCAGCACTTCGCCTATCACGGACCAGGAGGGCAAGGTCATCGGAGCGGTTGCGACGGTAGAGGATACCACCGAAAAGAAGGAGTTCGAGCGCCAGAAGGACGACTTCCTGGAAATGGTCTCCCATGAGCTCAGAACGCCACTGGCATCGCTCAAGGGCTCCACCCAGCTTCTCCGGCGCCGGGCGCAGAGCAAGTCCAGGCTCACCCACAAGTCCGAAGAGGTGGACATGCTGGAGATCATTGACCGCCAGGTGACCCGGCTTAGCCGTCTGGTCTCCGACCTCATGGAATTCTCCACGATGCAGATGGGACGCCTGGTGTTGAACCGGTCCAAACTGAGCCTGGGAGCCCTGGCCCGGGACCTGGTATCCCAGTTACAGGTCATTACGCCGGAGCACGAGCTGGTAATATCGGTCCGTGGTGAGACTATCGTGGATGCGGACCCCGATCGCATCGAGCAGGTTTTGAGCAACCTGATCTCCAACGCCATCAAGGCCAGCGGCACGACCAGGACCGGCAAGACCAGGGGTAAAGTTGAAGTGAGTTTGCGGCGCGAAGGCTATTCAGTGGAAGTCGCTATCCGCGACCACGGCATGGGCATATCCCCGGATGCCCAGACCCACGTCTTCGAACAGCTCTATCGCGGCAGAAACTACACCCACGAGGGATTGGGCCTGGGTCTCTATATCAGCAAAGGGATTATAGACGCCCACGGAGGCAAGATCTGGCTGGAGAGTGAAGTAGGGAAAGGGACCACCTTCTACTTTACTTTGCCGGCTTTTGGAGGCGAGCGCGCCGCCGCCAGCAATCAGCAGTCTGCAACGAGCGATCAGCAATCAGCAGCAGCGCGTAACGACCGGACCGCCAGCCGCCGTGGCACGTAGAGACGCTCCCAGCGAAGGGTCGCCGCACCCGCCAGCCAGCCGCCATGGCACCTGGAGACGCTCCATGCGGGGGTGTCTCACGCTGGTTTGCCGACGGCCTGACATTCTTAAGGGACCAACCTGTTACGGTCAAACGTGGGGGCATCGCTCAGCACGGGGAAATTCATGGGGCACTTGAGGCAGTGGCATACGTAGCCGAATTCGGGAGCGGCTGGCTCGCCGTCCCTGGCGCCGTGGAATGGTTAGCATCCCAGGCGTGATGCCGATGCCATGTCCGGTGGGCCGCCGCTAGGCAGCAGCCTCGGCCTGCTTGACCAGCTCTACCTCGATGCTGATCTTCATCTCATCCCCCACCAACACCCCGCCGGTTTCGAGAAGCTGGTTCCAGTTCAGTCCCCAGTCCTTCCGGCTGAGCGCGGTACTGGCACTGAAGCCGGCGCTGATCGTGCCCCACGGGCTCTTGGCCTGTCCCGCGTATTCCACCTCCAAAACGACTTCTCTGGTAATATCGCGGATGTTCAAGTCGCCGATGACGCGACCCCGGTGGTCATCGATCTTCTCGACGCGCTTGCTCTTAAAGTAGATATACGGGAAATTCTCGGCATCGAGAAAATCGGGCGACTTGAGATGTGTGTCGCGCTGCGGCTCCTTGGTGTTAATGCTGGCCGCCTCTATTTTCACCTCCACGGTAGAGCTAAGCGGGTCCGCTTCGTCGAACTCAACGTTACCCGTGAAATTCTCGAAGCGGCCGCGCACGTTCGAAATCATCATGTGTCGAACGGAAAACTGAATCTGAGAGTGGGCGGGATCAATTTGCCAAGCCATCATTATCCTCCTTGAGTTGCCTTCCGGCAAAGAATTTTAGTGCCGGCTCTTCCGTCATCCGGCCCCACGGGCGAACCGGCCGATCAATCCACCTAGCTGAGCGCGGTCGCTTTCGGACAGGCCCCCCAGAATCTGGCGCTCGGCCGCGTCCAGCGCCTGGCGGCCCGTCCAATACCGTTTCCGGCCCTCGTCGGTGATAGCAGCCAGGACGCTCCGGCGGTCATCGAGATCGGGCACTCTACGCACCAGCGCATCCCCCTCCAGACGGTCGACCAACTGGGTGATGTTCGACTTCACGCAACCCTGACGCTCGCTGAGCACGCCCAGCGGGAGCGTTCCGCCCGCCAGCACCAGGTTTTGCAAGACGGTAAGCTTCGGCAGGGAAAGGCCGTGCGGGTCCAGGGCCGCGTTGAGACGCTCGTCGATCAGGTGTCCCGCCGACAGCAGCATCTGCAAGAGAGTACTGGCCCCCTGGTCCCCTGAAGCACTCATTTCCTTCATCTATGAACTATACAGCACTCGACGAGGCTTGTCAAGTTGCCTCCCCCCCCTTGACCACCGGCAACGAAGCTGCTATCATCTCAACAATCTCTTTAAGTTAAGGCTTGAAAGGGTCTAATATGAAGTGGCTGATCGTGCTAATTGTGGTAGGGGCCGTGGCAGGTAGCGCTGCTCTTGCAGTTGCAGGGGATGCGCCCCAATGCCCAAATCCACCAGCGACTGCAGCAGCGAAGTCCGAAAAGGAGATAGGCGACACTCTTGGCCGGGATAAACGAGTTACTATAACCGACGTTGACGCCACAACGTCAGCCAAAAACCGGCTTGGCTCTGTCATGACCGATCCGCGCGTGTGTTTCGATCCTCAGGGCGGCCACGTGTCCGGGCGTTTCAAGCTTGGCCCCGTGTCTTTCTCCGCCTACGCATCGGTTGCCGGCGCCGACTTAAACCTGTCCGGAAGATCGCCGAGCGTGCAGAAATTGGACATACGGCTTGGTGGAATGCCAAGTATCCCCGGCATTTCCGATGCGGCCGGGACTATGGTTGCCGGCGTCATCAATCAAAGTCTCACGTTAATCAGCCTTAGTAGGCCACTGACAGCACAGTTCTCTGCTGGCGCAGTAACCGTGCGAGAGTAGGACGTAGGCCTGAGCGTAAAAGTCTCTGCCGGACTGTAATCGCCCATCACTCTCCAGCCGTTCAGCCGGGCGCTGGACGAGCAGCAGGGAGAACGACGATTACATGGCGACCCCGAGCGGGCTCGGGGCAGGCAATACCTGTGGGCTGGTCGCCTGGATGCAAACGCCGCTTTCTGAACGGCGACACCGCTCCAAATCAGGAATTCCAGTAGGGGGACAGTATTATGGCACAGGATTTGCGGACCTGGCTGGATAAGGCGCGAGAGCTAGGCGAGGTTGTCGTCATCGATGGTGCTGAGACCGGCAATTTCGGCCCGGTGAGCCAGATAACATCGCGGAACGAAGGTCCGGCCGTCCTCTTCCAAAACATCAAAGGGTACCCGCCGGGATTCAGGATGGCAACCAACCTGGTATCCAATATCAGGACCTTCAACTTGACCGCCGGCCTACCGTTGGATTACACCATCAAGCAGACGGTCGAGACACTTAGCAAGAAGATCACGGAATGGGCCCAGCGTTCCGCCGGCTTCCCTCCTGACGTCGTCGAGAGCGGGCCCATACTCGAAAACGTCGCGGCAGGCGACCAGATAGACCTGGGCCTATTCCCAGTGCCGATATGGCACGACTACGACGGCGGGCCTTTCATCGGCACCGCAGACCAGTTCATAACCAGGGATATAAATACGGGATTGCTCAACGTCGGCACCTATCGCTCGCAGGTGCTCGGTCCCAGAACGGTTGGCATTTACATTGCTCCGGGACACCACGGCCGCCTCCACATGGACAAGTACTTCGAAAAGGGCCAGCCCTGTCCGGCCGTCTTCGTCTACGGAAACGACCCACTCAGCTTCATTGTAGCCGCGCAGGAGATACCCCAGGACGTGCCTGAGCTCAACTTTATCGGCGCGGTTAGCGGCGAGCGAGTTCCGGTAGTAACGGGCAAGGTCACCGGGTTGCCCATCCCTGCCTACGCAGAGGTGGCAGTGGAAGGCTTCTTGTATCCCGGTGAGACCAGGCTCGAGGGACCCTTTGGGGAATGGCCCGGTTACTATGCCGGGGGAGCGGTAGAGCGGCCTTGTCTCAAAGCGGAGATGCTCTACTACAGGAACGACCCCATACTGACCGGGTGCCCTCCGGCCAAGGCAGCCTGGGCCGACCAGGCATTTTCACGGTCGGTTCTCAGGTCAGCTCTCCTTTACGGCGAGCTACTCTCCGCTAACGTGCCGGGAGTCAAAGGCGTCTGGCTCCCACAGGTCGGAGGATCGCGCCACCTGACAGTCGTGGCCATAGAGCAGCGGTACGCCGGGCATGCCACCATGGCAGGAATGGTGGCCTCCCAGACCAGGGCAGGGGCCATGCAGGGACGGTACACCATCGTCGTCGACGACGATATAGACATATACGACCTGGAGGATGTGATGTGGGCGGTCTGCACCAGGTCCTATCCGGTGGAGATGGATATAATCAAGAAGACCTGGAGCAGCGATACCGACCCGACCATCCGAAAGCCCGCCAGCAGCCTGACTACCTCCAGGGGCATCATCTATGCGGTGAGGCCCTATGAATGGAAGGATGAGTACCCCAAGGTCTGCATGGCCACACCCGAGACCAGGACCGAGGTCTTCGACAGGTGGAAGCACCTCTTCGGCGAGAGGTGGAGGGCGATCTAGGAGAAGGAACGAGGGACAAGGAACGAGGAGCCGGAAGCGGGAAGCGAGAAGCGAGGAGCAATCATTACACGGAGCAGTCAGGAGGTAGATAGTGGCATACGAAGACCTGAG
>ORJL010462519.1_pt1 | contig 19440 bp, 15 predicted proteins | sample 1779941 | NCBI WGS metagenome assembly ORJL01 (sample SAMEA104232317, study PRJEB22302) | groundwater metagenome | biome: forest; feature: aquifer; material: groundwater | place: USA | collected 2011-08-07 | depth 5.8 m | reverse complement strand
GTCGATCGAGCGGGGGCTCGGCGAGTCAAAAGCCTCGCTCAGGAAGGCTGACAGCGTAGTACGGAAGGTGGCACGAGGTTCGGTCATACTTCAGCCCTTAGCCTTTGGCCTTTCTTCCAGGGGACACGAGGCGGTGTTTCCAATAACCCGGTTGCCGCCTGGCATGTGCCACCGCGACGATGAGTACAAAGTCAGGCTCGATAGTATAGAGAACGGAGTACGGGAACACACGCAGGAGGCACCGGCGGACATCGTCTTCGAGGACCCGCCAACGGCCCGGCGTCGCGGCGATGCGCAGGATCGTTGTCCGGACCTCGGCGGCAAAACGGTCGCCGAGCGTTCGCCCGCGTTCTCGGTAGTAGCGCACGGCTTCCTCGAACTCAAGCGCCGCTTCGGGGTGAAAGAAATGGATCACTTCTTTAGGAGGTTTTCGATGCGTCGATAAACATCCTCCGCCGGAATGGGGTTCACCTTGCCGGTACGAATCTCGTCACGGCGGCGCTTTGCCTCGTCAATCCAAGCCTGCTCGAGATCGGCCTCCTCCAGGCTGTCAAGCAGGCGCTCAGCCAGGAAGGCGCGGTCTTTCGGTGGGAGTTGCACGACGCTCTCGGCGAGGTTTCTCAAGGTGGTTGTCATATTGCGGTTGTTGTTAAGCTCACTGCCCGTTGATGGAGTCAGCGACGGCGTTGATCGCGGCCGCCAGCGGAAGTGGCCCACGGCTTTGCGTCGGTCTGCGGGACGCCAACCGCCCGGCGCCTCAACGTGGTTGTCCCCACGGCATGAACCATGCTGGTCATGTGCGTGAGTCTGGATGAGCCGCTCCAGAAAGGCAAGCGCGAGCACCACACTGCGGAGTTCCCTTCCACAACGCTGATGCTGAAGGGTCGGGCAAATTGAACCGCGGATGACGGGACCATACGGATCATGCAACCTGCAGCGGGAACCGCTTCCGCACCACCGAGCACGAGATGGAGAGAGGGCAAAGGCGCGAGCCGAACCATGAGCCGCCCCTGCTCACGTGTTTTTCGTCCGGTCCTCCTTCGCGCTCCTTTGCGCTCCTTCGCGGTTGAGGTTCCGGTTTTTCACCGCAAAGGGGAGGAAGAAACGCAAAGGTCTCTAACTTGCGCCGCGCCGTATAAGACGCAGGCCTGCCCGCCCATGAGCAGCGCCTGGACGCCATTGGTCTGAAAAGTCGAACGGACTTGTCGGATCGGGGTCGGGATCAAGGCTGCCTCCCATGGCCAGATATTGTGCGAACAGTTCTTCGCTGCGCCGGAACCATTCCACAGCTCCTTTTTACGACAGGATTACAGGATTTACAGGATTCTCTTTAGCCAAGCAGATTGGTTCTTCATCCTGACCATCCTGTTCATCCTGTCAGCCCTTCGTTTCCTGTCTCGGTCGGCAAGGCGACGCGCAAGTCGGCTTCCTCGCTCATCAGCTTCGGTTAACCGGTCTTGATCTTTCGCAACCCCCCAAACAAGGATACCCCTTTGGCTCCGCCGGCCATGGCGCGTTGGACCGCTTCATCGAAATCCGCCTCCCCCTTCAAATCAGGCAGGTAAAGCCCCGCGTACAGGGGGCGGCTGGCAGGCAATGCCGTGGTCCCTTCCTTGACCGCCCGCTCGATCCACTCCGTCTTCTCGTTGTAGAAGCTGTGGTAAACCATCGGCAGCACCGCGTCCAGGTCCCACTTCACCCAATCCTGACGCACCAACTTCCTGGCTAGAGTGGGAGTGGGGAAAACCGCCGCCGTGATCTGCTTGCGCTTCCCATGCGCCACCTCCGCCAGACGGTTGACGAGCCGGGTCACGCTGTTATAGCGGTATTGGCGCCAGGATGTGTTCGAGGAGGGATTAGGCAGGGTGATCGATGAGGAGCTGCTTTTCACCCCGGCAGAGTGTCCAGATCCACGCGTGAGTCTCCAGTCCCGCCTCTTTGGCGCGGGCGAGGACCTGGGCGTTGTAGCCGCTAAAGAGCACCGCATGGATTCCCGCTTGCCGGAATTCCTCGAACCGGCGCTTCTGTTCATCCGGCTTCAGGTTCTCCCCGCCGCCGGTCCAGATCCAGTTCTTCGCCGCTTTCGCGTGAACCAGAAGGCAGGGGGCAAGTGTTATTCGGTCACCCGCGGTTGGTGGCCAGGAATGCGGGTCCAAAACCCATTCCCTTTTAGATCGGGATGGGGTAGGGTCTAGTTCGTTATGCTGAGATCACCAATTGCGTGGTGCTGGCTGCTTGGTTTGGTTCTCGCCGGGCTCTCTTGCGCGCTGGGCATGGCGGGCGAAACCAACAAGACCGCCCTCAAGACGGGGTTGGTTTATGATGAGGTCTTTCTGAAGCACAAGACAGGACCTGGCCACCCGGAACGCCCCGAACGCCTCACAGCCATAATGGACCGGCTGAAGCTGAATGGCGTGCTCGCCCATCTGGTCCTGCTCAAGCCGGCGGCGGCCGCGCAGGAATGGATCACCAGGGTCCACACCCCCGAATACGTCGAGCGGGTCAGGAAGAGCTGTGCCGCTGGCATTGGCTACGTGGACACGCCCGACGCGCCGGCTTCGTTCGACTCTTACGAGGCCGCTCTCGCGGCGGTGGGGGGCGTGCTCGGCGCGGTGGACGCGGTGATGGATGGCAGGATCAAAAACGCCTTCTGCGCCGTGCGCCCTCCTGGCCATCACGCGTTGAAGGAGCGGGCGATGGGCTTCTGCCTTTTCAACAACGTCGCCATCGCCGCAAGGTATATCCAAAAGCGACACAAGCTGGCCAAGGTGTTGATCGTGGACTGGGACGTGCATCATGGCAACGGAACCCAAGCGGCGTTCTACGATGATCCGACCGTCTTCTATTTTTCAACGCACCAGTCTCCTTTCTATCCCGGCAGCGGCAACGCCGAGGAAAAAGGCGAAGGCAAAGGCGTCGGTTTCACCCTCAATGTACCCCTCCCCGCCGGCAGTGGGGACGCAGAATACCTGAAAGCGTTCGAGGAGAAACTGGGGCCCGCGGCGGCGGCGTTCAAGCCGGATTTCGTGCTGATCTCCGCCGGTTTCGATGCCGCCCAGGATGACCTTCTCGGCCGGATGAAGATCACCCCGGCGGGTTATGCCGCGCTCACCCGGATCGTCAAGGGAATCGCGGAGAAATATTGCCAGGGCCGGCTCGTGGCGACCCTCGAGGGCGGCTACAACCTGGAGGCGCTCGCAGCCTCCGTCGAGGCACACGTGCGCGTTCTCGCTGAGTGATCAGGCGAGAGGCGTGAGAGCCGGGAAATGCGGACGGAGGGCTTGGCCGTGGCGCTTGGCCTCAGCCCGTCCAGCACCCTGGCCGTCCTGCGGCTCAAGTCACGCATGGTCAACGTTTTCGTGTCGGACACTGCACGGCTGACACCGCGGCCACACAAATCGAGATCTTTTGTGCTCCGCCACTCGGACGTTTGTGCTTTTCTTTTCGGCTCCACATCCGGCTTAATCGCGCATGACCACAGACGCAATGGGCTCAAAACGTCATGGGCCGAACGCGAACGAAATGGTACCGAGATGAAAATGGCACGACTCCTTTTGCTGGTCGCACTTGTGGCGATCCGATTCGACGCCACAGGCGCGGAGTCGCGGGTGGGCCGCATCGTTTTCTCGAGCAACACGTCCGGTGCGTGGCGTATCTGGATGGTGCGTGCCGATGGCTCTGATCTGAAACAGCTCACGAAACAGGCGAGCGACGATCAGGATGTCGATCCCGTGTTCAGCCCGGACGGAAAGTCCATTCTCTTTACCTCTACCCGCGGCGGGAAGACCGGGATCTGGCGGACGCCGGCGGATGGATCGACACCGGAAAGGGTCTGCGACGGAGACCAAGCCGAGTGGTCACCGGACGCCTCGAAGATCGTGCTCCGCCGCAACGAGCGGATCCTCACTCGCGAGATCGGCAGCGGTAAGGAAAAAGGCATCAGTCCTGAGGACTGGCCGCACTGTTCCGGACCGGCGTGGAGCCCGGATGGCAAGTCCATCGCGTTTGCGGCGCGATGGGACGCGGGCAACGGGATCTATATCGTGACCGGGGATGAGGCCAAGCCCGCGAAGGTCTATGATAAGCAAGGGGCCTGTGAGCCCCATTGGTCCCCGGATGGATCCCGGATCGTCTATGAGACGGAGACCCACATCTGCATGATCAACCCCGATGGCACGAAAAACCGGCCGGTCACCTTCTTCGGCGGCGTGCAACGCTACGGCCGGTTCAGCCCCGACGCGAAGCTCCTTGTCTTCTGCCAAGGCGCATCGGAGCAAGGCCCATGGGAGCTCTACATCATCCCCGCAGCCGGCGGCACCCCACAGAAGCTCATCGAAGGAAGCTCCAACATGTATCCTGACTGGAAATGACGCCGCTGCCCGACATGGATTCGACGAAACACGGCGCGAGGGTGCGTCTTCTGCCCGCCATCGTCTGTCTTGCCCCGATCCTCGCCTGTCTCGTGGCCTGGCCGGCTCGTGCGGAGGAGGATACCCCGTTCACCCGGTTGTTTGACACCGGCACGTCCTCTGCCACGCCGCTTGCCACCGAGGCGCTCGCCAACCAGGTTGGTTTGCACCTCGTTCCAGAGGACACCGTAGATCACTCGTTCTCCGGGGATGCGGTGCTGCTCAATGACAAGCTGGTGGTGGTGATGCGGAAACAGGGTCAGGGCGCCGAAGTCTATACAAAAACCGCAGGCGCCCTGCGACACCGGGCCACCCTGGGTTACGTTGGGGCGCGTTCGTCCGGCCTCGAACCCCTCGACACCCTCAAAATCATCGAAAATTCTTCCAGTGCTGTGATGCTGGAAGCGGCCTTCAAGAGCGCGGCGCCAGCGGTGTTGCGCTACCGCCTCACCACAGGTGAAGCCCTCTTGGAAACCCGCCCAGTCGAAGGAACGGGAGACGTCACGGTGCGGTCGAAGACCCGCTACGTGGTGGTCCCGGACTACTTCGGAGATGACATGGTCTTCGGCAGTGATGGCGCACGGGATGTTTGCCTGCCCACGGAGAACTTCTGCCTGAACCTCATCGACGGTGGCGATGCCATCGTGATGAGCGTTTGGCAATCAAGCGAACAGAACGTGTGGCTTACCGCGGCAGGCACCGGAAGGGACACAGGCGCCCTCGGCTCCACCCGCATCGGCTGCATTAAGGGTAAGAGCATTTGGCTGGCCTTCCTCGAGACACCCGGCCTCTGGCGCGCCGAAGCAGGACTCGCCCCGAGCGACTGGAAACCACCCTTCCCCGCCAAGTGGCGTTCCAGTTTCGTCCGGGAAAATGGCGTCGCGGATTCCTGGGACATGGACCGGGGGCCCGACCCCGGCCAGGCGGCGGCCAAGCATCAGGGACCGCTGATCGTTTACCCCATCGATCGCACCCCAGCCACCCCGCTCACCGTCTCGTGCCCGACGGACGTCATGAGAAACACCCTGGGCGTGGGACCTTGCCAATACATTCTCGCCTGTGAAGGCATGGCGGCACAGGGAGACCCCACACCCAACAGCGTCATGACCTGGGTGGAAAAGCAATTCGCACAGAAGAAAGAAAGGAAAGTGGCCGACGACATCGCGGAGCGCCTGGAGCAGATGGCCAAGCATGTCGCCGAAGCCCGCTCCCGCATCGGGGTTTACGCCGCTTTCGCCAGCCAAGTTCATGAGCTTTTGGGGGAAAAGCCGGGTTCGGGCCTGCTTCGCTCACTCGTCGATGACCTGGATCGATTTGTCGCACCCGGCCTCGTTCCGGCGGCAACTCCCGAACATGCCAGGAGGTTGGCCGGCGAGGTCTCGGCCCTGATCGGAAAAGAGAACTCGCTCTCGCAGTGCCAACGGTTGGGCGGGCAAATGCGGTCGATTGGGGCCGCGCAGGACGCAACGCTCGCGAAGTGCCGGATGGCTGTAAGACGTCTAAGGCAGGAGGGACTCGCCCTCGGGATCGGCCAAACGCAGGAGAGCGCCCTCGGAAATGAGGTTCGCCGCCTAGCCGAACAAATGCTGCGAAAGCCAGGCAACCACGCAGAACCAGAACACTGATATGAAAACGATAGCTCGGATGGCTTTGTTGACCTCGTTACTGTTCCCATGCTGGCTCGGCGCTCGGCGCGCCGGCGCGGAGGAACCCGCGACAGTCCAGTTGTTCGACACCGGCGTGGCTTCGGCTCTCCCTCGCACGTCCGAGGACCTCTCCAAGCGGGACCAATGGATACCGCTACCGGAGGACCAAACAAACCACATCTTCAAGGGCGATGTTGTCTTTTCGAACGGTAAGATCGCCATCGCCCTGCGCCGGCAAGGCCGCGGGGCCGAGGTCTATGCTGTAACCGCGAAGGGCTTGGTGCGGCGGGCGGAACTGGTGGCGGTGGCCGACGCACCAGCTTCCGCACTCTCCTCGGTCCAAATCGTGGAGAACAACCCGGGCGGCGTGACAGTGGATGCCACGTTCAAGACGGACAAAGGGGGCTCGCTGAAACTGGGTTACGAGTTGAAACTGGGCCAGTTGTTCGTGGAGACGCAGCCCCGTTCGAACGTCAGCGCCCTCCGGATCGTGGCCCCGTGTCGTTTCGCCGCGCTTCCGGACTTCTTCGCGGACGACATGGTGATCGATGCCACCCAACTGGCTGTGGCTGAAACAGAATTACCCAGCGAGAATTTTCTTCTACACATGCTCGGCGAAGGCGACGCCGTGCTGATGGCGGTGTGGTTCCCCGCAAAGGACGATGTTCGGATCACACTCTCGGGAGAAGGCAAGAGTCGCACTGTCAACAGCTCGGAAGTGAATTATGCGAAGGACGGCAAGGTATGTATTGCGGTCCTCGATAAGCCCGGAATCTGGCACCTGCGCGACATCGCCAGCGGCGACGCCGACAAGGTCCTTCATCTCAACTGGAAAGCTCCGTATGTCGCACACTGGCGGGTGGATTGGCAACGCGATGACAAACTTACCGACAGTTGGGAAATGCTGACCCAGAACCCGGACGGCGAGTACGTCAAGCACGGCTGGTACGGCCAGCCCGAGTCCTTCGGGAATGTGGACTGGCTCAAAGAAGATCGAAGGCGGTGGACGACAGTCCTGGGGGAGTTTGCGTATCCCTGTTGGGTCGATAAGAACGGTGACGGCTATCTCCAGCCCCTGAAGAAGGGAGTTCGGTTCCAGGGACCCGCGATCATCTACCCTATTAACCGCCTCGAAGCCACCCCGCTCGACGAGTACACGGTGGTCGATATCATGCGGGCCACCATGGGCGTCGGTCCCTGCGAGTATATCCTGGACGTGGAAGGGCAGAAGAAGGCGTTCCAAGGCAGGCCCACCTGCGCCTCTCGAACCATCCTGGACGGCATCTACGGCAAAAAGGAACAGAAGCCGAAGCACGACGAGGTCGTAAGAACTCTCGACGAAGTCATTGCCTTCGTTCGGCACATCCGCGCGAGAATCGAGGACTACGTCGCCTTTGGCCACGACATGGTCGCCTTCCTCGAGGACCAGAAGAAAGCACAGCCCGAGTTGGCGGGAATACTGAGCGAGATGCAGACGACTACTCGCAAGATTGATGATTACCTGGCGCGCAGAAAAGAGGGCATCAAGCCGCCGGAATACTCGACCAGGCTGGTTGAGGACTTTCGTGCCACCCTGGTTGATTACGAAGGGGACGACGCGCTGGCAAAATGCAAGAAGACCACGGCCGCGCTGGTGGGGGTCGGGGGTAACCAGGACGAACTCGTGGGCGAATGCCGCATGGTCGTCAAAATCCTGCGACAACGCGCCGCAATGGCGATGGCTGCTGATCCACGCATGGCGCCAGTCGCAAGGGAAGTAAGATCGCGCACCCAGCAGATGTTGCGAAAACCCACGAGCTACGAGGCCCCGAGACACTGAGCCTCGGACCCAATTCACCTTAACGATGAGACCCATTCGTCCGTCTTTTGGACCTCTGGCTTTGGATTACCGCCCGTGGCGCAGCGGGCCGATTCGCTCGCCTGGCGCGTTCGGCCCGGGTCTGGCGGCTCTCCTGCTGATCGTCGGGTGCGGCCCGAGCGACAAACCGGCGGCTCCTCAGGCTCCTCAAGCCGCCGACTCGAAAACCATCACGACCCCAGTCGGCATCCAAATGGCGCTCGTTTCCGCCGGCGACTTCATCATGGGCGATGACAACGGGGACGCCGACGAAAAGCCCGCGCACAGGGTCCGGGTCAGCGCCTTCTACATGGACACGCGCGAAATCACACAAGGGACGTACGAGCGCCTGATGGAGAAGAACCCCTCCAAATTCAAGGCGCCGGACAAGCCGGTCGAGCAGGTGGATTGGTCCCAGGCGGCGCTCTTCTGTAATATGCGCTCGCTCAAAGAGCACCTCAAACCTTGCTACGACTCCAAGACGCTGGATTGCGATTTCACAGCCGAGGGATATCGGTTGCCCACAGAAGCCGAATGGGAATATGCGTGCCGTGCGGGGACTCGGACCAAGTACTCATTCGGCGACGACTCCGCCAAGCTTCGGACCAGCGGCTGGTTCAAGCAAAACGCCGATCAGACCACCCATGCCGTCGGGCAGAAGGTCCCCAACTCCTGGGGTTTGTATGACATGCACGGAAACGTCGCGGAGTGGTGCCACGACGTTTACAGCGAGACCTACTACCAGAAGAACGAGGCCAAAGACCCTCGTGGCCCGTCGTCCGGTGATAAACGCGTCCTGCGAGGAGGAAGCTGGCGCTCCAGCGACGACGGCTGCCGGTCGTCGGCCCGCAACAGCGAAACACCGCGATTCGCCGATGCGTGCTTCGGCTCCGACGGCTACGGCTTTCGCTGCGTGAGGAAGGCGCCTTAGCCGTTTTGAGCTTGAGGCGGCCGAGCCACTCACCTAGCCTCCGCCTATGCCGAACCAAAATCGACCGCTTGATCCTCACGGAGTTCGCCTCAGTTGGCGTTCCATGGTCCCAGTCCTGACCTCCGCGCTATTCGCCGCCCTGTCTCTGGGGGTAGCCAAAGCGGCTGACGGAGGTCCGTCCCTTCGAGAGCGTCTGAAGACCGAGCCGTTCAAGATCGCCTACGAATGTTACGTCGGAGATAACTGGGAGATTTTCGTGATGAACGCCGACGGATCGGGGCGCGTTAATCTGACCAACACGCCAAAGGAACACGAGCACTACCCGCAGATCTCCCCGGACGGCACGAAAATGGCTTTCTCGGTGGACCGGGGAGAGGGACGCGATGCGGTCCGGAGCCTTTATGTCATGGACATTGACGGGAAGAATCGGAAAAAGCTGACCGACAACGCGCGCGAGCCCTTCTGGAGTCCGGACGGCAAGACCATCGGCTTCCTTCCGCAGGAGTATCCGAAGTTCAACGTGATGGATTACTACACGAAAGGGATGTGCTTTTACGATCTGGCAACAGGCAAGATCGAGCCGCACGTAAACTCCACCAACCTCCACCACCTCTACAACCCGTCCTATGCGTCGAACGGTAAATGGATCGTCTCCACAGTGCATGCCGGCATGGGGTTTGACCATGCGATCCTCGCGATCGAGGCGCACGGTACGAAGATCGTAAACCTGGGGATCCCCGGTTGCCGTCCTTGCTTGAGCCCGGATGCCAAACAGATCGCCTGGGGTTCCGGGGACCACGAAGTGGTGCTCGCGCCCATCAACCTCGAGTCGGACCTGCCCGCAGTGGGAAAATGGCGCCTGCGGATCGAGGACCACACAAACGAGACCTACCATGTGGACTGGTCGCCCGACAGCCGGTTCGTGAGTCTCAGCCGTGGCCCCGCGACCAAAGGTGACCCAACCAAGGCAGGCACTTTCCTGTCCGCCTGCGAGATTGTGGGCGTCTATGCCATGGGTTGGAATATCTGCGCCATATCGGCGGAACGGGAGGGAGTCATCGACCTGAACCACGCCGGCGACGCTGACATCCAGATGCTCACCACCGACGGATTCAGTAACAAGGAGTCCGCCTGGTTTCGTCCGCACCCGAAAGCGAAGGAATAGATGACGGCTCGATCGACCTGGTCTCTTATACTGGCATCCGCAGCCGCGCTTTTTGTCTCCTGCGAAAAGTCCCCTTCCGATGGACGGAGCGGGACCGGATCGGAGCCGCAGGCAGCGCAATCCAAAGTCCGCGTGACCGGCCCAACCGATATCCTCACCAAATCCGCCGTAGCGATGGTGTACCTGCCGGGCGCTGAGTTCATGATGGGTGCCAACCAGGGCGGTCCCGATGAGGCGCCGCCGCACAAGGTCCGTCTCAGCGCCTTCTTGATCGATAAATCCGAGGTCACACAGGAGATGTTCACCAAGGTCCAATTGCCCAACCCTTCTCACTGGCAGGATAGCCCCAAGCAACCCGTCGAGCGCATCCGCTGGCGGGACGCCAAGCAGTACTGCAACGAACGGTCGCTCCTGGAGGGGCTTAAGCCGTGTTACAACGAGAAGACCCTCGACTGGGATTGTGATTACACGGCGAATGGGTATCGCCTGCCTACCGAGGCGGAGTGGGAGTACGCGGCACGGGCAGGCACAGACGGCCCCTACGATTTCGGCCAGTCCGACAAGCTCCGACAGCATGCGTGGTTTGCGGACAATGCCGACCAGAAGACCCATCCAACGGGCCAGAAGAAGCCGAATCGCTGGGGACTCAACGACATGTATGGGAACGTCTCCGAGTGGTGCGAGGACGTTTACAGCCCGGACTACTACCGAGAGAGCCCCGCCGTCGATCCCCTGGGGCCCGCGAGTTCGGGCAAAGACGTTAGGAGAGTGATCCGCGGGGGCAGTTGGAAATCCAGTCCGAACGCGTGCCGCGCGACCGCTCGGATCGGAGAGAAGACCGGCGATAGCGATGCCTGTTTCTCGACAGACTATTGCGGTTTCCGCTGCGTGCGGCGAGTGACGGAGGACGAACTTCAACAATTAACGGCCAGAGCGAAATAAGATAACCAAGGCTCCCCGAGCATGCTTTTTCACACTTGGCCGTTCCTGGTGTTTCTGCTGGTCGTCCTGCCCGTGTTTTTCGCATTGCGGAAAACGCGGCTCTGGCTGCCCTGGCTGACCGCCGCCTCCTATTTTTTCTATGGCTGGTGGAATCCGTATTACCTGATCCTTGTGGTCTATTCCACCTTGCTCGACTTCTGCCTGGTGGCCCTGATGGACAACTGCCCTCGCACGGGACAGAAGGTGGACGTCCTCGGACGGTTGACAAACCTCAGGTTTGACAACCCTCTGCTGAAAGTCGCTTTCATCGTCTCCGCTCTGGCCACGATCGGCGGTCTGAGCATGGCGTTTGTCGGTCCCCAAACACTCCGCGCCACGATGCTGGCGTTTAGTTTGATCGTCCTGCTCATGGCTCTGGGCGCGCTCTACAGCAGCCGCGGAATCTGGCTGGTCATCAGCCTCGTCAACAACCTCGCCCTCCTGCTGTTTTTCAAATATGCCCGGTTCGTGGTCGAGAATCTGAACGCCCTGCTGTCCTGGCTCCATTTCTCGGTCAAGTTGTCCGATCCGTCCACGCTCATGCCCTTCGGCTTCGAGTACATGCTCCCGGTCGGCATCTCGTTCTTCACGTTCCAGTCGTTGAGTTACACCATCGATTTCTATCTCGGAAACGTCCATCGAGAGCGGCACTTCCTGCGGTTCGCCACGTTCGTTTGCTTCTTCCCACAACTCATGGCTGGCCCAATCGAGCGCGCGAAACACCTCCTGCCTCAGTTCCACCAATTCCCCCCGGTTCGGCTCCAGAACTTCACTGACGGCGCCTCCTTGTTTCTCGTTGGACTCTTCAAGAAGCTCGCTCTGGCCAACTACCTCTCGTCGTATGTCGAGCGCATTTATGACAACCCTGGGGCTTCAGGCGCCCCGGCCCTGATCGCCGCCACCGTCGCATTTGGCTGGCAGATATTCTTCGACTTCAGCGGCTACACGGACATGGCGCGCGGCGTCGCCAAACTGATGGGGTTCGACCTGATTCTGAATTTCAACAATCCTTACCTCGCCACGGGCCTGGGCGAGTTCTGGTCGCGCTGGCATATCGGGCTTTCCTCCTGGTTTCGGGATTACCTCTACATTCCGCTCGGTGGGAACCGCGGTGGTTTCTTCAAAACCTACCGGAATCTTTTCATTACCTTTTTTATCTCCGGCATCTGGCATGGGGCGAACTGGACTTTTGTGATCTGGGGCGTCCTGCATGGCCTCGGCGTGTTGATCACGCGCGAACTGGAGCGCTCCGCGTCGTATCGCGAGCGGGTTCCCAAGTTGCTCAAGCAAGCGGGCGTCTTTGTCTTTGTATCATTCACCTGGATCTTCTTCCGCGCCGGATCACTGGACGAGGCGGTGTTGATCATCCGACGTATCTTCACCGCTCCCTGGCTTGATCCGCACGTCCCGGCCCTCATGGGCTTTCTGGTGGCCCTCGTCTGGCTCTACGAGTTCCTCTACGAGTCGAGATTCCGCGACTTCCTCACGACAGGCGTCGTGCGCGTGGGGGTGGCGGTTTTCATGGTAGTCTATATCTGCCTTTGTTCGTCGGGCGGGGGCGCGTTCATCTACTTCCAGTTCTAACATGAAGAGTGAATTACCGTCCAGGAACCCGGATGCAACCCCGCGCAAGACTCCGGGTGGCGCGGTTCCCTTCGGCGTTAACGAGGTCCGACTCAACGCCCGCCAATGGCTTGTCACGGTGGCGATCCTCCTGCTGGTAGCGTTGCTGACTCCTCCGCTTTGGGAACGGGTTGAACGGTTTGACACCGGCCCCGACTACCGCCTCCCGTATCAACTCAGCAAGGATTACTGGCTCTACGGGCGGCGCACGCGCCAGGCGATCGCCCCCGGCAAGGTCCTCGTGGTCGGCGACTCGGTAGTCTGGGGTGAGTACGTCTCGCCCGATGGCACGCTCTCCCATTTTCTGAACCGCGAGGAGGGCGAGACAAACCGGTTCATCAATGCCGGTGCGAACGGCCTGTTCCCGCTCGCCCTGGAAGGTTTGGTCAATTATTACTGCCCGTCCGTCCGACACCAAAAGGTGATCGTACAGTGCAATGTCCTCTGGATGACCAGCCCCAAGGCAGACCTAAGCGTGGAGAAGGAGGAACAGTTCAACCATTCACGGCTCGTTCCGCAATTTTCACCCCGCATTCCGTGCTACAAGGCGGACGCCAGCGAACGGCTCAGCGCGATCGTCGAGCGCAACGTCAGTTTCATCGCCTGGTCAAGCCATCTGCAGGACGCCTACTTCGGACAGAAAAGCATTCTGAAGTGGACACTGGACGAGGGCGCCGGTGATCCCCCGACGTACCCGAACACGCTCAGAAATCCTTTCGCGCAAATCACTTTTACAGTCCCTTCCGCACCGGCAGACGATCCTCAGCGAGGCCCCCAAAGTTCGAGGCACAAACCCTGGACAGTAAACTCCCAAGGCAAGACCCACTTCGATTGGGTTCCTCTCCACGCCTCCCTCCAGTGGCACGCCTTTCAACGCCTGATCGAGACGCTTCGAGGGCGCGGTAACGACGTGCTCGTAGTCCTGGGCCCCTTCAACGAACACATGATCTCCGACGACACCCACGCGGGATACCAGTCCATCCGCGATGGGATCGCCGCCTGGCTTTCGCAAAACAAGATCCCCTGCATCGTGCCACAGTTGCTCCCGAGTTCGCTCTACGCCGATGCCAGCCATCCGTTGACCGAAGGCTACCAGTTGTTGGCCACGCAGCTACATAGCGACGAGGTTTTCCGAACTTGGTCGGCGGGACGATAGGGGCGGGGCATGCGGTTTGTAGTCCGGCCTTCAGGCGGTCATACGCGCGCAAGCGTGATGACATGAAGAAGTTCCAACGCGCTCACTAAGGCGATCGCCCCACCGGTTGAAGCCGGGACTCCGAACCTCGGAGCCGAAACGTGCGTTTCACGAATCACGCTTCACGTTTCATGTAGCCGCCAAACTACACCGACAAGTACTGCTTTGGAAACTTCCATGGCGCCCGGTAAGTGGGGGTGGCCAGCTTCGTGGCTTCTGGATCCCCGATGATCTTCTCTGTCTTGGGATCGAACTGGATGGAGCGTCCCAGCTTCAGCGAGAGCAGGCTCAGCACAACAGGCACGTCCACCCGCACATGGTAGAAGACGCTCACACTGGGCTGCTGACGCGACTTGATGCAGTTCAGCCATTCCCGTTCGTGCCCGGGCGATGGCGGGATCGAGGGAGCCGGCGCTTCCATGCCCTTCATCCGATCGCCTTCGGGAATGAGCCGGAACATGTCGTAGTTGGAATACAGCGTCCCGTTGCTGCCGTGGAAATAGATGCCCAACCGGCGCGCAGGCTCGACCTGGCCGCGCATCACGAAATCATAGCTATTGGTCAGCGACGACATCCAGGTGAGGGTGAAATTGGGATACTGCCAGAGCACCTCGTGATGGTCGTAGGCATCGCCGTCATCCCGCACAGTGAACCGGCCGCCAGCCGAACTGGTGCGGATGGGAAAACCGGCGTCCATGGCCCAGATCGGCAGGTCAATGATGTGCGGCGCCATCCCGGGAGTCCAGCCCCCGCTATAGTCCATCCACGAGCAGTGATTGTAGGCATCCGCGGCGAGAATGGGATTGAACGCACGCTTGGCGGCCGGCCCGCACCACATCTCCCAATCGAGCCCTTCCGGCGTTTTCAAGTCGGTGGCTTTGCCCACTCCGCCCGGCCCCTGGTTCATCACGTCGAACGTTCTCACCACCCCGACGTTTCCAAGATTTCCCGACCGGATGTATTCCACCACGCGACGATAATTCTCGCCCGCATGAATCTGCGTGCCGATCTGGCTGATGCGTCCGTGCTTTTTCACGGCATTGCGGAGGGCGAAGCTCTCGCCCAAATGCAACGTCATCGGTTTCTGCACGTAGATGTCCTTGCCCGCCTCGCAGGCGGTGATGGCGTGCAGAGTGTGCCAGTGCGGCGGCGAGGCAATAATCACGGCGTCGAGGCCGGGCTGTTGGAGCATCTCGCGAAAGTCTCCGTAAGTCTTGCACGTGTCCTTGAATTGGGCCGCCACCGAATCCCGACGTGTCTTCCACACATCGCAGGCCGCGGTCACTACGACATCGGGCTGGTTCGAACATGCCCCAAGGTTCGCGCGGCCCATTCCCCCGCAACCGATGATGCCGAGATGTATCCGGCTGTTCGGGCTCGCCTTGGGACCGGCAGCGGGCTCTCCGGCCATAGCCAGCGCGGGCGCGGCGAACCCAATCGCGCTCAGAGTGGCGGCCTTTTCAATGAAATCACGACGCGAGATGGATTGAGGTTGATTCATAAGTAACGGATTCTTTCGGGGTTTACTGCTTTTCGATGGTCACTTTCGGTGGATTAGCCCAAACATCCCAACCGTCTGTCAACTGCTCCTCGCTTGCCGTCCCTGGATGGATCCAGAGCCGGTATAGCAAGGTGAGCGGTTGGTCTTTCTTCAGAACGTATCGTTTGCCGGCGGCTGGGAACGTGGGCTGGAGCCAATTCAAATCCGGGTATTTCACCCAATCGCCCGGATAATCCGGATTTGTCGGAGTCTGGAAGACGACCAGGCCGACCGGTCCCCTGCCCCCCGCAAATTCACCAAACAGCTCGGCCCAGGCTCTCCGAGGGCTCGCTTCGGCCGCATCGGTGTGCAAGTCGATCCGCTGGTCCTTCACCGATGCGAATCTCATGTTGAGGCCGCCATAGAATTTGGTTTCCCTTCGGGCAATTGCCACATCGTCCTTCAGCGCGGTGAACTGGAACTCCAGATCAATGAGGCGTCCGGTCGGCCCGGTATGCCAGGCACGAATGATCGCGACCTCACGCACAATCGGTTCCTTGTCCTCCCAGAGCCAGAGATTCTCCGCCTCGATCCGCGCGAACAGCGGGCCGCTCTCACCAACGCATCGTCCCGTGGGCCGGGCAAAGACGCGTTGCAGCGCGTGCAGATCCCCGCGCTCGCCCCGGTAGTCCACCTCAGGCCACGCCCAGTAAATGCCACGATGATGCGGATGGTCCACCGACCAGTCCTTGGTCAACACCTCGCCGTCCAAACCGAAGAGCGGATGGATGTAATCGCCGCGAGCGCGGGCGTACTTGAGGTTATCGGGATGAATCGAGGAGAGCAGCGCACCCGGCTCATTGGTCTGGTAATTGTAGCCGAGGACCGGTTTGCCAGCATCGCGGATGTCCCACCGCCCAGTAACCGAGTCCTTCCGCGCCTCCGTCACCGGCTCGCCCGCAGTCGCTCGCTCAGCCAAAGCGAACTTCCGCCGCGCACCCTTTCCCGGTGGCATGAGCCACCACACCTTCCCCCGCGAAGAGCCTGCCGTATCCGGCTCGAATTGCGCCGGGATCAACGCTGACTGGCCGGGCTTGGGCTCGTTCATGAGACTGACCGTAATCCGATTGACCGCCGAGGGCGCGCTCAAGAGGTTGGCCAGATCGACCTGAACAGAAAGAGGGGCCGCGCAGCGTCCCGCGGTTCCTTCGGTGTCCGACGCCACAAAGACCGGCGATGCGGCATGGCCGAGAAGGTCAGCGGCCAACAAAACACTGGCAAACCAAGCGTTGATGCTCGTCATAGGATCGCAACTCGCTGTCGCACTTGAATGCAGCGCGGTCATTCGCGCGCAGCGAGGCTTCAGGAGCCATCATCCACGAAACCCGGGCGTGTTCAAGATCGTATCACACGTCCAGGCCCGTAGACGGCAACTGACGCCCCAGTGCTACTTGGACGGCACTGCCCGCACACGAAAAAGAAGCTGGCCGGCGTCATTGTAAGGGATGAACCACTCCACCTCGGGGAATGTGGATTGGACATTGGTCATCAGGCTCAGAGGAAGGCCCGGGTCGGCTCCCCCGAAGACCTGGTAGTCGCGCCCTGGCAAGCCGGGCCAACTCAGACGCGCCCGTGTTTCATCCCAGCGCGAGAAATCCAGTTGAAACGGCGTGTCCACAGCCAGAGGATCGGATCCCAGGATCTGTTCGGCCATATTGCTGACCCCGTCGTGATCGGGGTCGTCGGACGGTCCCAACGCGAGGGTTCCGAAGTGAGCTGCCTCCCAGTCGTCATCCAGTCCATCACGGTCGGTGTCCTTGATAGGGACGCCTTGAATCGTAAGCACCACGGACTCGAGGGAGCCCGTCTCACCCGGCCGCTCGTCACTCGCTTCCACTCTCCACTCTCCGGCACTGCTCTCAAAGAAATGGTGGGTCGAGTAGTACGTCCATTCCCGGGCCGCTGAATAGATATCCGCGTTGAAGTGCTGGAGCACGCTGCGGGTGCCGAAAGGCGACACGAGGGTCAAACGCAAGTCGGCCCGCCGAGGATGATCGAATGCGACACGCAAAGCGACGTGTTCGCAAAGGAGGGTATTCGTGACCGTGAGAAAAGTTTTGACGGACCCTAGACGCACTTGCGCGCGAGCGCCTGGGTTGCCTTGCAGATAAGACGCGAGAGCGTTGCCGGTGTTCTGGTCGATAAACACAGTGGGGATGGGCAAGAGATGAACGTCCGCGCCGTTGATGAATTCCCGGCGATCACCGTCTTGGTTGTTGTAGAGAATCACGAAACCCGCGCCGGCGGCGACCGCATAACCGATCTTCCCGGCGTAGTAGTTGCCGCCCCGCTGGATCAGCGCCGCCTTCCCCCGGAGATCGACTTCGATCGGGAGAATCGCCCGCCCAACATCCACCAGCGGGAGTGAGAGCGTCGGTTCGTCCGGATGGAGGCCGTCGGATGGGAATGCGGGGATGGACTGGAGCGCAGGCGGCACGTTGTCACCCGCGATCCAGACACGAAGGGCGTCATCAGGAATCGTGACTGAGTTCGTGTTGGTGACCGACACGGACACAGATGGCGGTCGGTTGATCCAGGCGCGAGCGAGGGTGATAGCCCGTCCGGCGTCAGGCACGCCGAACCCGGTGTTATGGCTCACAGCAAGCCCGGCGCCGTTGATCTGGGTATCAGGATCAGCCGGATCAAGCTGGCGGGAGGAGAGGATGAGGATCTGCTGGGCGTCCCGCCATGTGATCGTGGGATTGGCGGAAAGGAGCAACGCGCAAACGCCCGCGATCTGAGGCGCCGAGCCGGAAGTGCCGTAGAAGCCGGATTCGCCAAAGGCGTAGTCGGCGAGGTCCGCACTGGCAGGACCAGGATTCCAACCCAGGTTACCCTGCCGGTCCGTGGTAATCGCGGAAGGATAGTCGGTGGTGCCGCCTTGCGCCGTGCCGACACCCTTATCCCCGCTGAAGGCGGCCACCAGGACGTTCGCTCCGGGCGTGCTATAGCTGGTCACCCTCCCGGTGTTCCGCACCGCGGCCACGGCGATCACACGCGGGTCTTGCGCATAGCCGTCGTCGTTGCCATCCCCCAGGACATCTTCGTTATCCACCTGGGTACGCGAATTGCCCGCTGAGCGGACGATCACCACTCCACGTCCGTCCCTCCCGTACTCGATGGCGTTCTCTATCCCCTGGTCCTCCAGCACGCCCAGGGGGAGTTGTTCGCGGAAGGCATTGCCCCAACTGTGGTTTTGCACGCCGACCACGTTGGAGCGAAACTGGAACATCCGCATTGTCTGTTCCTCGTCGGCAAGGCTGTCGCCGCCGTCGAAAACGACCCAACTGGCCAACTGCGCCCGCGGCGCCACTCCCGAGATGCCGCGCTGGTTGTCACCCACCGCGGCAGCCAATCCCGCTACGGCCGTGGCGTGGATCTGGAAAGCGGAGATCGGCCCGCCGTTGGTTGTCCCGAGAATGAAGTTGAAGTGGTTGGTATGGGCGAGATTGGCGGCAAGGTCCGGGTGGCTCATTTCCACGCCATCGTCGCTCATGCCAATGGTCACCCCCTGCCCCCTAGCCCAGGGCCACGCCGCACGCGCGTTCAGGTCCGCGCCAAGGCGGAACCCGGAGTTCGCATCACGGTTCTCAAGGTTCCATTGCATGGCAAAATAGGGATCATTCGGCTTAGGTGCGTAGCGTCCGTGCAGACGGACTTGACGCCGTCGCACGGGATGGCTGATCTCGACCCCAGGCACCCCCGCTAGCCTCTGCGCCTCCCGAGCTGCGGCAAGGGCGTCAGGGGCTTGAAGGACAAACAGGTTCGACGCGATCGCAAGGTCAAGCTTAAGTGCGCTCCCGGCCAGCAAAGCGCCCAACCCGCCTGGAGAGGCGAGCCGCAACACCACGCGGTCTCCCAATTCCACAGGCCGCGAGGAGCCGTCTGTGGGCCAAGCCCGCAGCCATCGTTTGCCTGCGCCGGCGAGGGAAGGTTGGTTCGTTCGCTGATCCAGAACGTAACCTGCCACCCGAGACTAGCGAAAAAGAAAAAACGAACGGTCCGCGACATTGGTGTCCGCCGCATTTCCCCACAGCCCCGACACGAGGGCGAGGAGCACGAGGAGGGAGCGAGTCGCACTCAAGCCTTCCCACCGTAGCGCAGACTTCCAAG
>ORJL010599565.1_pt1 | contig 19446 bp, 23 predicted proteins | sample 1779941 | NCBI WGS metagenome assembly ORJL01 (sample SAMEA104232317, study PRJEB22302) | groundwater metagenome | biome: forest; feature: aquifer; material: groundwater | place: USA | collected 2011-08-07 | depth 5.8 m | reverse complement strand
ATGGAATCAATAAAACTAATTATCCCTTTTATCTGAAAGAAATGGAGTTCAGATTCAATTACAGAAATGAAAATTTATTTAAACTCTTGCTAGATATATGTGTAAGGAGGCGAGTTTAGTCCGAAAAACGGCTAATCACCAAAAGTTGTTATAATAATTGTTTAAAACTCGCTGAAAAAAATAATTGTAAGAGTATTGCTTTTCCGGCTATTTCAACAGGAGCTTATGGATGCCCTATTGAAGAATCAGCTAAGATTGTAAAGACGATTCTAAAGGATTACAAACCAAAAATAATGGAAGAGATCATTTTTGTTTTATTTAAAGAAGGGGATTTAAACATCTACCTTAATTGTTTAAGAGATTTTATTTCTTAGAATAAATTATTCATTATAATATAAATTTGTCTTTCTTATTCGTCTTATAAAAAATCACCACTTAAGTAAGGATCCTCTAAACCTCCTTAAACCCAAACCCATCATCCCCCTCGTCAACCCTAAACTCCCTAAACGTAACCTTCCCCGAATTCAATTCATCAATAACATCCTTAATCTGCTTTTGGTGCTTGCTCAATTTAGCGCTTCCTGATTTAACTTCAACCAAATGCACACCCTTAACATCTCTATCATCAAGCCCTTCAAAAACCAGATAGTCAATAGGGTCGCCTATAAATTTGCACTCGCTCGCCTTAAAAGGAAACCCCTCCAAAAACGGCGCAAAAACCTCGCTCAATTTCCCCTTTATCCCAGCCCTCTGCTTGTCCGCAATTTCCCGTCGTATCCTGCCCAAATTTTCCTGCCATTCAATTTCTTTCTCATTTTTTCCTCGCTGAATTCCAAATTTATACATTAGCCAAACAAGAAAAACCAGTCCGATAATAACCAAGATTAAAATTCCTGTTGTCAAGTCCATAAAGTAAAATAAACTTAAAAGTATAAATATTTACCCATAAATCCCCGCCCCCTCCAAACTATCCCTCAATCTCCTCAACCCTTCCCGATATTTCCTTGAAGCAGTCATATGACTATAACCCAACTCACGCCCTATTTCTTCATTAGTCCTCCCAACGCTCTTCCTTAAAACAACCTCTCTAATTTCAGTAGGCAATTGTCTAACCCTATAATGCATATCTTCAATAGTATATTTTATATCATCAATTATTTCAACAGGCATATAGTTCACCAACTTAGTTTTTTGGTTATTTCTTGTTGGTGGACTATTAGCGGAGCAACTAAAAGCCGCCGAAGAATTTAGTTGGTCTGCTATATCGCCCGATTTTAACCTTGACTCAAGAGGTCTTAAATTAGCTCTGCCATTTTCATCATAAAACTTGCCTCTGCGTTTTCTCAACAAATCCACTGCTGTTCGCGAAGCCACCCTTCCAAAAATCTTATCAAAACCATTCCAGTCTCTGCATCCTTCAGAATAATAAACCCATAATTTTAATAAAGTCTCCTGAAAAATATCGTCGGCAAAATGCATATCCTGATTAGCAAGTCTATAACAAGTATAAAATAAATTTTCTTTTTTATCTAAAAGTCTTTTTTCAAATTGCTCTTCAATCCTCTCTTTTTTCAGCATAACCCTGCCTAAAATTCAGAGTTTTTAAATGTTGCTCGGAACAAAAAATTGTCGTCGGTAAATCTTTAATAAAAATCCGAACCGGCCAAGATAGTAAGGTATTAAATTATAGCAAGCCCTCTAAAATAATCTCTCGCCCCTAATCCTCCCCCTCCGCCTCCGGCACCAAAACAATCCCTGCAACTCTGTCCCCTTCCTTCAGTCTGACAACATGAACCCCTTGAGTTGCCCTCCCCATCACCCTCAACTGCTTCATTGAAGTCCTCAAAACAATTCCATGCTTAGTCGTCAATATAACAGAATCTTTGTCATTCACAGACAAACTGCCGACGATATTTCCAGTTTTATCGTTAAGTTTTAGATTAATTACCCCCTTGCTTCCCCTTGATGTCTTTCTGTATTCATCCAAATCGCTTCTTTTTCCAAATCCTTTTTCAGTAATTGTAAGGATTGTCGTCTTCAAATCCAAAGGCAATGCTTCAAGAGAAACAATTTCGTCGCCGCTTCTTAAATCCGCCCCGGTAACACCATAGCTCGCTCTCCCCATGCTTCTTACCTCGCCAGAATTAAATCTGACTGCAAATCCTTTTTTAGTAATCAACAAAACTTCCTGCTTGTCAACAACAACTTCAACATTAATAACCGCGTCGCTCCCATCAACAGGCAGATTAATTACCCTGACACCAGTGCTTCTCGGTTTGGCCAAATCCTTCAAAGGCATCTTTTTCACAACTCCTAATTTAGTTACAAACATTAAATAACCGGCGTCAAAATTCTTGACAGACATTACATTTGCAATTTCTTCCTCTCTCAAATTTAACAAATTAGCAACAGAACGCCCCTTGCCCTGTCTTTCAGCAGCCGGAGCATCATTTGCCTTGAGCCAATAAACTCTTCCTCTTGAAGTGAAGAACAAAAGATAATCATGTGTTGAGCATGTAATCATCTTCGTAACAAAGTCCTCGTCTTTCAAATCAGCCCCATGAACTCCTGCTCCGCCCCTTCTCTGCTCCCTATAAGATTTAACATCCACTCTCTTCACATAACCTGAATTTGTAATCATCACAACAACATCTTTCTTCTCAACCAAGTCCTTCTCCTTTATTTCTGCAAAGCTGTTGACAATCTTCGTCCTTCTCTCGTCGCCGTAATCTTTCTTTAATTCGCTGATTTCTTTCTTAATAACCTTAAATATTTCTTTCTCGCTTTCAAGAATCTTTTTCAAATGTTCAATAATTTCGTCAAGTTTGCTTTTCTCCTCTTTCAATCTTGTAGCTTCCAAATTAGTAAGCTGTTGAAGTCTCATCTCCAAAATCGCCTTCGCCTGTCTCGCCGTCAGATTAAATTTCTTGACAAGCTCTTCCTGTGCTTCCGCCGCATTCTTAGACTTTTTAATCAAGACAACAACAGCGTCTATATCTTTCAAAGCAATAAGAAGACCAAGAACAATTTCAAGCCTGTCTTCAGCTTTCCTCAAATCAAATTCGCTTCTCTTTATTACAATTTCTTTTCTGTATTTTATATGCTCCTCAACAAAATTCTTTAAAGTCAAAACTTTCGGCTTCCTCCCAACCAAAGCAAGAATATTCGCGTCAAATCTTTCCTGCAGTCTCGTCAGCTTATACAATTTATTCAACGTAAACTTAGAGCTGGCTCCTTTTTTCAATTCAATAACAATTCTCACGCCTGCTTTAGAAGATTCATCTCTTAAGTCACTTACATCAGGAAGTTTTTTCTCCGTCGCCAATTTAGCAATTGAAGTAACTAAATCTGCTTTATTAACCATGTAAGGGATTTCAGTAACAATAATGCTCGTCTTGCCGCCCTTCTCTTCAGTCGTTGTCTTCCCCCTGATTAATACTCTACCCTTCCCAGTTTTATAAATTTCATCAAGCCCGGCAGAAGCAATAACCCCCCCCGTCGGAAAGTCAGGCCCCTTAACATATTCCATAAGCTCTTCAGATTCTAATTTAGGATTATCAATATAAGCAGTTACAGCGTCGCATACTTCATTCAGATTATGCGGAGGAATATTTGTAGCCATCCCCACAGCAATTCCGGTAGCCCCATTAAGATACAAATTAGGCAGTTTCGCAGGCAATGTCGCCGGTTCTTTAATTGAATTGTCAAAATTAGGATTCATTTTAACAGTTTCTTTTTCAATATCCTGCAAAAGTTCAACAGCAATCTTGCTTAATTTCGCTTCAGTATATCTCTCTGCAGCAGGCGAATCTCCGTCCATACTTCCAAAATTGCCTTGCCCATGAATTAATGGATATCTTAAAGAAAACTCCTGCGCCATTCTTACAAGAGCATCATAAATTGCAAGATTTCCATGCGGGTGAAATTTACCCATTGTCTCCCCGACGATTCTCGCTGATTTCATCGTCGGCTTTGAAGCATCAAGTCCAAGATTATGCATTGCGTAAAGAATTCTCCTATGCACCGGCTTAAGCCCGTCTTCAACTGACGGCAAAGCTCTTTGAACAATAACAGACATTGCATAATCAATATAAGCCTTCTCCATCTCCTCCACAATCTCCGCGCCAGCAACACCTTTCTCGTCGCCAATCTGCTCTTTCTCGCGTCTCTTCATCTCTTCATTCATTGCTTCTTCGTCTGCCTTTCCCTCGCCATTTCCATTTATCTTATTCTCTTCATTATCCACCATGTTGCTTTGTTATCTCCTTTGCCAATTTTTTTAATTCATCTAACTCAATCTTATCTCCTGTTTGAGTAGAAATATAACCGCAATATTTCTCAAAGAATATTTTTTCAGGCGCCCATATTTCTTCAAATTTATCTTTTAATCCATATAAAGGATATAATTTAATGTGCGCATGATTAACTCCTAATCCTTCCATAACCATTGCAACTCTTTTAACTTTTAATCCTTTTTCTAATAATTTAGATACTTTTTTAGAAGCAAGTAAAAATTCCTTATAAATCTTATCCGGAAAATCAAAAACATAAGAGTCATAATGCTTTTTTGTTAAAACCAAAGTCATCCCTTTAGTATTCGGCATAATATCCAAAATAGCAAAAAAGTTTTTATCTTCCCAGATTTTAGCGCTGTCAAATTCTCCATTAACTATTTTACAAAATATACAATCTTCATTCATCTTTTCTTTTCTCCAATTTCCTTCCCAACAATCGGCTTGTCAATCATATTCCCCACAAACCCGCAATTCCTGCATTTCCAAACATTCATGCTACCCTTAGAAAGAACAACCACATCATCACTCCCACACTTCGGACAAACTTTTTTAGCCAGCATTGCCTTCCTCCCCCTCAACCAATCCATCATCCTTAACATCCAAATAATTAACAACCAAATCCAAGTCATCTGCAATTGAGATTTGCGCACTGCCTTTGCTCTCCTTCAATTCCATAAGCTGCGCTATAGTTTCCTCAATATCCTCGTCATTCATCCCGACTTCAATTATTTCAACTTCTTCTTCCATTTTTATTTTATTCTTTTAAGATCCTCATTTATTAAATCAATAACCTCTTGAGGATTATTTGCAGTATTAATTAAATCTTTTCCTAAATTTTTAAAAAACATTTTTGTTGTATCATCAACTCCAAGAAGAATTATCGGTTTATTTGCCTGAATTGCGTGAGAAACCTCTGAAGCAGTTCCTGAATTCATTCCACAAGCAACAAGAACATCACTAGAAAGAGCATTAATATAATTTCTCCCAGCTTTCATATTAGTAATGATAGACATATCAAGGTGTTCGGAATGATCTTCTAAAATATCATTAGGTAGAATTCCTACAGTTAAGCCGTTTTTCTTTTTAGCACCCTCATTTACTGCACCCATGACTCCATTTTTCATTCCGCCGCTAAGAACAACCCATCCATTAGAAGCAATTAATTCTCCTAATTTTAAAGCATTCTCAATATCTTTTTCACTTGCTTCTTTTCCAGGACCCATAACTCCAATAATTATTTTTTTCATAGTCTCCTCAAATATCCACCTCCGCTTCGTGCGCCTTCTCCGCAATAAACTGCTTTCTCGGCTCAACAACAACCCCCATAAGTTTAGTAAAAGTCTCATCTGCCTTAACAGCGTCTTCAACAGTTACTTTCTTTAATAATCTGTTTTTAGGGTCCATCGTTGTGTCCCAAAGCTGCTCTGGATTCATCTCGCCTAATCCTTTAAACCTCTGCACATTTGCCTCTCCGCCGATTGTCTGAAGAATTTTCTTCAGTTCGTCGTCAGAATAAACATAATGATCTTTCTTCTTTCTTATTTTATACAAAGGCGAAACAGCAATGTAAATATTCCCGTTGTCAATCAACTCTTTCATAAATCTGAAAAAGAAAGTCAAAAGTAAAGTTCTTATGTGCGCGCCGTCAACATCTGCATCAGTCATAATTATAATTTTGCTATACCTCAATTTTTCAATGTCAAAATTTTCTCCGATGCTAGTTCCAATAGCAGTAATCAAATTTGAAATCTCTTCACTTGCAAAAACTTTTGCAGGATTTGCTTTTTCAACATTAAGGATTTTTCCCTTCAATGGCAAAATCGCCTGAAACTCTTTATTACGCGCCTGTTTGGCCGAACCTCCCGCACTATCGCCTTCAACAATATACAGTTCAGTCTCTTCAGATTTTCTTTTAGAGCAGTCTGCCAACTTGCCCGGCAATCCACCGACGCTGAATGCGCTTTTTCTCCTGACCAAATCCTTAGCTTTCTTCGCAGCATTTCTCGCTCTCTGCGCATCCAAAGATTTGCCTACAATCCTCTTAGCAATTAAAGGATTTTCTTCAAAAAATTCCGTCAGTGAAGCCATCGCAATTCTGTCAATAATTCCTTTGATGTCGCTGTTCCCCAATTTAGTCTTCGTCTGCCCCTCAAACTGCGGCTCTGGAGCTTTAACAGAAATTATTGCAGTTAATCCCTCGCGAACATCGTCGCCGGTCAAGCTCTCATTCCCGTTTTTAAGAAGTTTATTTTTCTTCGCATAATCATTAATAGCCCTCGTCAAAGCGGTCCTGAAGCCTGCAACATGCGTCCCGCCTTCAACAGTATTTATTGTATTTACAAAACTAAGAACATTCTCTTGATACCCTGAATTATACTGAATAGCTATATCTGCAATTATTCCGCTGTCTTCTTTGGTAAAATAAACCGGCTTGTGAAGAGCTTCTTTATTTTCATTTACCCATTTTACAAATTCAACAATTCCTCCCTCATAATGAAAAGTTTCTTTCTTGCCGGAATTCTCATCTTCAAGTTTTATTTTGACGCCTTTATTTAAGAAGGCAATTTCTCTGAACCTCGTCTCTAAAACAGAAAAATCAAATTTCGTCGCCGAAAAAATAGACTCGTCCGGATAAAATGTGACTTCTGTTCCGGTCTCATCCTTATCAGCGCTCCCGACAACTTTAACAGCATAAACCGGTTTGCCAATCTTGTATTCTTGCTGGTATAATTTTCCGTCTCTTTTAACTTTAACAATCATAAGAGTGCTTAATGCGCTGACAACAGAAATTCCCACTCCGTGCAGCCCGCCGGAAATTTTGTAGCTCCCTTTGTCAAATTTTCCCCCTGCATGAAGTCTAGTGACAACAACTTCCAATGCAGGAACTTTATAAATCGGATGAATATCAACCGGAATCCCCCTCCCATTATCTACAACCGTTACACTGCCATCTTTATTTAACGTAACAATTATATCGGTGCAAAACCCCGCCATTGCCTCGTCTACAGAATTATCTACAACTTCATAGACCAAATGATGCAATCCAGTCTTCCCCGTGCTTCCTATATACATAGCAGGTCTCAACCTGACCCCTTCCAATCCCTCAAGCACTTTTATTTTTTCTGCGGAATAATCTTTTTTGTCAGCCATGTTCATAACACCTATAATATAACGCAAAAAATGAAACTCACTTTATAAATCTTTATATGCCAAATTTAACATTTACCGACGACAAAACATTTAAGAATTATTTCTTGACCTTTGCAGCCCTTTTCTCTTTCATCTTATAAAAAGCTTCAGTCCATCTGACTCTCTTCTTATCTCTCTTCAGTTTCAAATGGCTTTTGGTGCATTTTGAACTGCAATAATAATTCACAGAGCCGTCATTCTTAATTAAATAATGCCCCTTAAAATCCTCCTGCTCCTTCCCGCAAAAAACGCATTTTGCTGTTGCCATTATCCTGCCCCTTCCCTTCTTCTAAATTCAAAACCTGCAATTCCATCGTTAGAAAATTCGTTAAGAATAGTATAGCCATCTGTTATCAATTCATTTTTTTTCTTAAGGAAAACAGGTAAATAATTTCTCTGATTAGTTAATGTATCGCGGCAAACAACAAATCCTGACGGATTTCCATTATCTGCAGGAAAATCATAATTCCCCACAATCAATCCTAAATATCTTGCTCCTCCATCTTCAATCTTAATATTTTCAATTCCTAATGCTCTTCCAAAATGGTTTAAAGCAGTTCTCGCAGATTCATCAACAGTTAATTCCGCACTCATGTATGCACCCCCTTAGTCGCCCCGCGAACTCTCCTCGCCTCAATTTCAGTTTCTCTCAAAATAAGCAAATCACCGACCCTGACAGGACCCTTAACATTTCTTCTCATAACTTTCTCAACATTTCTCCCTTCAAGAATTTTGCACTCAACCTGCGTTATTTCCCCCCTCGCTCCGGTCCGGACAAGAAGTTTCAAAACCTCTGCTTTTACAGGCTGATCCGTAGTAAGTCTTTGCGAAGCGCCCCCCTTAACTTCTTTAACATTCTGTTGTTTTTTGCCGCCGCCCATTATCACTCCTTAAAACCCTTAAGACTCTTTAGATCTTTCTCGGCATCTCCTAAATCAATTACAGCAATAGAACTTGTAGAAACAGGCAGCCCCGCAGCAATCCCCAACTTTTTTTTAGAATCAACTTCAAAACAAGGAATCCCCTTTTCCTTAGCAATCAACGGAAGATGCGCGACAACTTCTTTCGGCTCAACATCAGCAGCATAAAAAACAACCTTAGCAACACCCCTCTCAATCGCTTTGGTAACCTCGTTAGTTCCTTTGTCTAATTTCCCGGTCTTTCTCGCTTTCTCAACAATTCCATAATAATCCATTTTGCCTCCAAACTCTTCATCAAAGAGATTCATTGGTTATCTAATGTTTGAAATCTGGGTTTATAAATCTTTTTGCCAATTAAATCTTAGACAACCAAACAGCAAATAAACAAAGTTTTAAAAAATAAAAAGCCTAATTAAGAATATGTTTTGGTTCAAAAAAGGAAAGATAGCAATTCTGCTTAACAAAAGCACTTTCTCGCCGGGAGAAACTATTGAGGGAACATTAAGAATAAAATTAAAAAAACCTGTATTTGCAAATGGGCTAAAAGTTAGTCTTGTGGGTTATTTATGGACAATTCTGTCACTTATATGACAATTATTCAGAATTGTCCTATTAGAGAATTCTGCACAAAATGTTATATATCTTACAGAATTATCTATAAAATCAACAGGATTCAATAAAGACTATTCCAACACCCAAGTTAATGTCTCAACAAGCAAAGTATTTGATTCAGAAACCCAAATATTAAATGAGCAAAAAGAATATTCGGGAGAGTTCTCTGTTCCATTTCAAATAAAACTCCCAAAAAATATTCAGTCAGTTGCTTTATCATCGTCAATAATTCCTGCAATACCTAACCCTGCGAGTCTGCTGACAAATTACATATCAAAAATAAAATGGTATCTAATTGCATACTTAGAAATTCCAAAGGGCTTTGATGTAAAAGGAAAAATTCAGATAAATATCGCTTAGAAAACTAAAAACGTAAAACAAACCTTCCGCTATAAACATCCTCTGCAATTCCTTAAATTGTTTACCCCATCTTCAAAAACAAACATTTTTATATCCTATTTCTATCTAAAAACATCTGCATCAAATAAAATGTCAAGAATAAAAGTCCTTCCAGTATATCCAAAATTTCCAGATACATTCTGGTCATTCAAATATGCTCTTCCATACATCGGAAAAAAAGCAATAATGCCGCCCCTCGGGCTTCTAACAGTTTTATCAATGCTCCCTGAAAATGAATTTGAATCCCGGAAAGTTGTTGACCTCAACACCGAACCATTAACAGACGAGCAAATAGAAAACTCTGACATTGTTTTTACCTCAACAATGCTTCTTCAAGGCCCATCTCACGATGAAGTTATAAAAAGAGCGCACGCACTTGGAAAAAAAGTCGTCGCAGGAGGGCCTTTGCCAACATCTTATCCGGAAAAAAACTCCGAAGCAGATTTCATAATTGCAGGCGAAGCAGAAATAACACTTCCCCCTTTCTTGGAAGATTTAGTAAACGGCTCTACAAGAAAAATTTACACAGAAGATGATTTCTCTCATACAGGCCGTGCCAAACTGACAAGAACAGGAAAACCAGATATAACTCAAACACCTATTCCAAAATGGAGTTTAATTGATTTAAGCAGATACGCAAATGTCCCGATACAATATTCAAGGGGCTGCCCATTTGATTGCGAATTCTGCGACATAACAAGTCTTTATGGGAGGGAATCAAGAACAAAAACGCCGCAGCAAATGATATTAGAATTAAACGCCTTATACAATACAGGATATCGCGGTGCAGTATTCATTGTAGACGACAATTTTATAGGAAACAGAAAAAATGTTAAAAATCTTCTCCCTGAATTAATTACATGGCAAAAATCAATGGGCCATCCATTTTCATTCCACACAGAAGTAAGCATGAATCTTGCATGGGATGTAAACCGAGACATTTTAGAAGGAATGGTTGAAGCTGGTTTTAACGAAGTATTTCTTGGAATTGAATCAATAGACCGAGAAGTTCTGGAAACAATGAAAAAAGGCCAAAACACAAAAATGTCGCAAGATAAAGCTGTGAGAACAATACAACAGGCAGGTTTGGAAGTCACTGGCGGTTTTATCCTCGGAGCAGACGGTGAAAAACCTGGCTCATCAAAAAGATTATTTGAGTTTATACAAGATGCAGGTGTCGTGACAGCAATGCCCGGTTTGCTAGTAGCTATAAAAGGCACAAGACTTTACAATCGCCTTGAAAAAGAAGAAAGACTCAAAGGTGATGCAAGCGGCAACAACACTCACAAACTATCTGTTAATTACAAGCCAGAACAAGACGAAGCAGAATTAATAACAGATTACAAAGAACTTCTCCAAAGATTAGCAGATCCAAAAAATTATTTTGAAAGATGCAGAGTATTGCAGCAAAATCTCAAGCCAAACAGTTCAGGAAGAGGAGTAAACCTTGAAGGAATTTTAGCTCTCGGCAGATACCTCACAAGAATGCCTTTTATCAAAGGAAGTTTTCAAGCCGCAAAATACCTCGCAGAAACATTGATGCATAAGCCAAGTTACTTCCCTGAAGCAGTTGCCCAAGCAATAAAACAAATTCATTTCGGAAGAATTACCGACGCAACACTGCAGGCAGATGCCTATATACCTCATGCAGAAAAAATAAGAGAGAGGTTTCAAAACAAAGCCAGAGAAATTTATGAAAGCTCAAAGGGAAGCATAGAAGACCGGCTAGCAAAAATCTCGTCTTACGCAGGAAGAGTCCTAACCAGAGCTGAAAAAAAATGCTATAAACTGCACAAAGATTTTAGAGAAGGCGCAGAGCAGGCGCTTGATAATTTAAGAGAAACCATTTTTGAAATAATTAACAATTATAGGGAAACAAGCGCAGTGCCTGTTAGAATTTAACGCGTCATTTTTTTAATCTCCTCAACAACCGACGGAATCTCCGACTTCTTCAAAATAATCAACGACCTTTTATCATACTTCTTTATCAAATTTTTATGCATATGCAATGAAACAGGATTTTTCGTAAAGTGATATCTAAAAACTCGTTTAGCCAATTTAAGCGCTTCAAAAAAAGTATCCTTCTCCTGCTTAGTCCTAAAAACGTGCCTGTTCAATATTTGGTAAATGCAAAGAAGTTTAGAAGTGTTCATAATTATAACCACGTCGGCTTTTTTGAAAGCATCTTCAGCATAATCAGACCAAGTCCCTTCAGTTACCCATTCAGGCAGACTGCAAATCTCCCGCAATTTTTTTATTCTTTCCCTCACACTTCTAATTTTGCTGTACTTAACTTCATACTTCAAATCATCCAGCGAATAATTTTTAATTCCCAACTCTTTTGACAAAATCCTCGCCAAAGTTGATTTTCCAGAGCCGTAAATTCCGCAAATGTGAATTCTCATTTTTTTACCTCCAAGTGACCTCAACTTCATCCGTCCTCTCCCGAGGCGCAATATCCAATTTATCAATCTCCCCGACGGAAATCTTAACCCCTTTTCTAAACATCAATTCTCCAGTATAAGCAATCATCGCCGCGTTATCAACCAGCAAACTTTTTGGCGGACAGAAAAATTTTGCACCCCTTTCAGAACACATAATCCTGCACATCTCCTGCAATCTTTCATTGCACCCAACTCCCCCTCCAATAACCAGCTCTCTTTTTCCAGTGTGAGCCATAGCCCTCTCCGCAACTTCAACAAGCATTGCAAAAGCCGTCTCCTGCAAAGAAAAAGACAAGTCCTCCAATTTGTGCCCTTTATCATAAAATTGCTTTAATTTAGTCAGCATCCCGGAAAAAGAAACATCCATCCCCTTAACAGAATAAGGCAGCTCAATATAATTTCCGTTTTTCGCTTTCTTTTCAATTTCAGGTCCGCCGGGAAAAGCAATTCCAGCATAGCGCGCAAAAGTGTCAATAAAATTCCCAACTCCCAAATCTAATGTCTCGCCAAAAATTCTGTATTTTCCCGACGTGAATGCAATTATTTGCGTATTCGCGCCCGACGCATAAAGTAAAACAGGATCTTTCGCGCCGGCACTCTGCCCAATCTCCAAATGTGCAACACAATGATTCACAGGCACAAGTGGAACTTTCAGCTCAACAGCTTTTCTCTTCGCAAATTCTAAACCAGCAATCAAACAAGGAGCAAGTCCCGGCGCATTTGAAACAGCAATCGCCTCTATTTCCTTCTCATTAATTCCAGCTTCCTCAATCGCCCGCGCATAAACTATTTGAGCAACATCTCGGTGATGCCTCGCACTCTCCATCGGAATTATCCCGCCCTCCTTCGGCTTGTACATATCTTTAACATTAGACAAAATCTTCCCATGTGAAACAACCCCGACGCCAAATGTGTGTGCAGTGCATTCTATTCCTAATATCATGTTTTAGGATAATTAATAGATTATAAAAAGGTTGTTTATTGGGGAAAACTTGCTGAACTCTAATTCTCGCTTGAGTCAAAATTTAAGTAGAATCAAATAACTTATGAACATCAATAATCAACATGTCCTTGACTTCAGAACTTTTCAAAACTCCATTTTTAATTAATTCTTGAATTTTTGATTTTTGAGATTCAAGTTTCTTGAATAAAGATTCTTTGTTAGTTCTTCCATTCTCAAAAACATCCCTTAAAATTGAAGTATATTCTTTATTTGATGATATCTTAGATTTTACTTTCTTAAGAAAAGAATCCAAAGTTTCTCCATTTTTCCACAGTATCTCAAAACTATCTTTATATGAATCGACAATCTCTTTTTGATCAAATATAAAAGCTTCCTCGTTTTCTAAATCTAAAGTAGCTTTTATAGCTCGCAAGAAAACATAATGGCTATCAATAATGTAATATTTTTCTTTTATATCTGTTTCAGAAACAACCTTAATTTTTATTCCTTTCTTTTCATCAACAACTACCGACTTCTCTCCCTGAGCCATAACATAATCAAACCCGAGTATTCTTCTATACAAAACACCCCTATCAACTGCTTTTAAAACTTCATCATAAAATTGACCAGAAGGATAAAGGATTGGGAGGGTTGTACAGCATAAAATTTCTTTTTTTGATTCTTTAAACAAAGACAAAAATCTATTTACTATGGGATGTTGAGTTGAAGGGGAATCATACATTTTCTCAAGATCATGAAAAATATTTTTCTCATTTTGTATTAGTTCAATTTTTTTAGTAATATCTGCTAATTGAATTTCTAATTTATTTTTTATAAATCCTATTTTCTCTTTATTTTTAGTGTAATTATTTGAATTTATTATCTTTCTTGGATGTTCGGGGATAACTGATTGATTTGATTGTTTTATTAAACCCTTACTGGTTAATGAAACAAGAATATCGTACATCCTGCTTTGAGGAATATCCGCAATTTTGTATATTTCTGATCTACTTACTTTTCCATATCTCAATAAAGCAAAGTATATCTTAGACTCATAAAGATTCAGCCCGCTTATTTTCAAAAATTCAATTATCTTTTTTTCTTCCATTTTGTTAATTCATCTATGTGGTTGTTTAAGAGCATATCTTCAGTTAAACCTATCTTCCTATAAGCAGCCACTATTCCTGAATCCTCCCCTATTTTTTTAGCAACATGAGCATCACTCCCTGCTATTAAAGGATGTCCATATCTTTTGGATAAGTCTACAAGCCTTTTATAAGTTTCCAGGAAACCTTCTTGAGAAGCTTGCTGGGTGAAAGCTTGATTGTTTAATTCCAGCAATGTTTGAGTTTTGTATGCTTCATGAAAAACTCTTTCAATATCAACAGGAAAATCAGTTCTATAGGGGTGTGAGATAATTTGAACTAAAGGATTTTGCATAGCAGCTACTAAAGCAAGAGTATTGCTCTCTAGATTATTATTTTTGTAGGGAGTTCTTGCATGCAATCCCGCAATAACAACTCTTTGTTTTGCAAGAAGATCTCCGTCAAGATCTATCTCTCCTCTTTCATTAAGGATATTCGCTTCTATTCCTAAAAGAACTCTAACTCCGTAAAGTTCATCTAATTGATCAGAAACCCAAAAATAACCTTCATGAGGTGCTCCTTCCATAGATGGACCGTGCTCAACAAGCCCAATTAAACCCATTCCTTTTTCTTTTGCTTCTCTTACTATTTCATAAACAGTATTAAGAGCATGCCCGCTTGCAATGCTGTGCGTATGTAAATCTGCTTTTAACATTTTATTTTTCTCCTATAAATCTATTTTTTAAATTATCAAAAACAAAAGAAACACTTTCTATCTTTTTCTTAGCAAGTTTTTTACAAAAAACATTGCTTTTTGTTTTTTTAATAAAATCATTTGATAAAAATGCAGCATCTTCAATAACTTTTTCACAAACTCCTAAATCTACAAAAACTCCCAGATTGGAGTGGTTTTCTTTAATTAATTCATCAATATTCATTATATAAAGAGATTTAATTTCAGAATACTTTTCTGGATAATCTATTACTATACATCCAATATCAACAAAAGGATTTGTTACAACAACTTTTTCGAAATCAAAATAATATATCTTTCCATTAAACTCGAGGGAATTATTAACAAAAAAATCATTAAAACAAAAACATTGTTCCAATAAATTATAGTCAATCTTTTTACATATATCTACAAATGAAATAAACTTTTTAATATATTCTACTTTTATGAAAGGATTAGATTTAAGAATTTTAATATTTTTTTCTAAACTTTTTATTCTATCTGCATTTGTTATTTTTTGTATTTTGCTATTAAGTCTAATGTCTCTTAAGGATTCTATATGAACTCTCGCTAGATCTTTTATTCGCTTAGGTATATCTTTCTCTGATGGAACTTTTCCATTAATTTTTTCCATAATAATGTATGGCTTGGGAGATTTGTTGTACAAGACTATTTTTGGAATGCACAATCCTATATTTTCTAAGTATTGATTACAAAATATTTCTTTTTCCATTATATCGCTAGTCTTATGAAATTTTATTACAAACTCTTTCTTCCCATCATCTGATTTAAATAAATAGATAGGATTGCTATGAATCATTTTTCTAGGTAATTCTTTAATATCATTAATTTTTATATTCATATTTTTCTGAATTTCATCTTTTACTTCCATAAAACTATTGAGAAAACTATGGTTTACCATCTTACTTGTATCAATACAATTTAAATTACTGCTCTTTCAAGTATAGAAAATTCTCTTTTTGAAGTATCTATGTAGCCCCTTGTGCCTAATGGAATAGTTATCTTTTCCCTAGTGTGACCAATATCAACATTATAAAATATTGGAAAGTTGTAATTTGCGCAAACTTTATTTACTACATCTTGAATTGTAGTTTTTCTTTTGAAGTAATTCATATCACAATCAACACATCTACCAACAATCATTCCTTTTATTTTATCAAGAATGCCATTTTGTTGAAATTGCCTAAGCCTGTGTTCTATAACGTGTGGCTCTGCCCCAATTTCTTCCCAGAAGAATATTGAGCCATCCCAATTAGGTTCGTATTCAGTTCCAATCATCAATTGCAAAACAGACAAATTTCCCCCTATTAGCCTACCTTCTGCTTTGCCTTCTTTTAAAACCTCCCATGTAGAAAGTTCTTCTACTCTGCCTATAGGATCAGTGTGCATAGTTGCTTTCTCAAAATATTTTTCAGTATAAGGATGAATCCCCTTGCCGTAATCACTCATTACAGAAGGTCCATGGAAAGTGACAAGCCCTGTTTTTTTATGAATTGCGTTTATAAGGGCTGTTGGATCACTTAATCCCACAAATATTTTAGGGTTTTTTCTTATTAGCTCATAATCAAGATAAGGTAGCATTCCGTTACAATTAAATCCACCAGTGGTGCACAGTATTGCTTTTATTTCTGGATTAGCAAACATTTTATTCAGGTCATCTGCTCTCTCCTGATCACTAGCTGCTACATAATCATCAGGATTTGATAAAACATACTGTCCAGTAACAATTTTGAATCCCTTGCTAGCTAGAGAGTCCATTCCTTTTTGATATCTTTCCCTCTTCTCATCAAGCACTGGTTCTGAGGGGGTCACAACTCCAATTGTATCTCCTTTCTGCAGTTTCTTTGGTATTATTAGCTTCATTTTCTAAAAGAATAGCACATTGTACGGTTTATATTTGTTTCGTTAGCCAAAAGCATCATAAGCCTGTCAAAACCTATGCCCCCTATCCGGGAACACCCTTATATCAAGATGCAATAAAACACGGATTTGTTGCTCCTAAAACTCTTGACGATTGGGCAAATTATGATTATTATGAAGTCCAAACTCCATGGATCAGATCAGAAGTAACACAACAAATAAGAGAATTCAATTTAAATCACTGTCCATATGTATTGTAAGGAAGTAAGGAAAAACTTTTAAACACAAAATGAATAATAAAAACATGGTATGGCAAGGAGTTTTACTCGAAGAAAGTTTAGAAGATAAAAAGTTATTGAGTTTAGCTAAAATAGTTGGAAGGAATGTAGATAGACTCGAAGAAGAAAATCGAGTTATGACTTTTTATAAAGTAGAAGTTGAAGATGCAAATAGAGACAAATACCTTAACATAGCTATACATACAATCAAACCTGCGTTTTATACCCATTTATGCAATGATTGAGAAATGTATGTTGTCTTCAGAGGAAAAATGTTCAATTTTAGGAAAAAAGATCCTGAATTAAGCAGGGCAAGAGAATATGGTACATCAATCGGAATAATTCCAGAACAAATGCCATTTGAGCATTTAGTAGACTATCCATTTGATTAATATTAATTAGATTTACTTAATTGAATTAGTTCAAGCCGTTTATTATAAGAATTTAATTTCAATTCTGGACAAGCTAACTCATAAGGGCAGCAATTTATAGTTTGATGTTTAGTCAGGAAATTATACAAAAACCTAAACGATTCAGATGTTCTTGAGCTCGGAAGAATCCAATGGAGAAGTGAAGGAGATGACTATTTAATTGGTCATGGGGGAAGTTATGTTATTGGCAATGAAGCATTACTTACATTCATAAGAGGAATTGAAGGAAAGAATTTCTCATTTGAAGAAGTAAAAAGAGATTTAAGAGAAACTGGAGAGAAATTAGTAAAGTATTTATTCAATAAAAAACTCCTAAAAACATGCAATTCAAAATAATAACAAATAAAATATTAAGAGGATGTCTCTCCAGCTTATTAACAAATAACTACAAAAAAAGCTATAAGGATTTCAGAAAGTTTGTAAAATTAGAAATTAGCAAAGAGGAATTTGAAGAATTTAAGAAACGAGCGATTACAACAGAAGAGTTAGTTAAGATTATTAAAAAAACTTTAATTGATACTGAAAGCGAAGTAGAAAGAATGAAAAAAATCTGGAATAAAAAAGAAAAACAAATAGTTAACGCAATAAATAAAATAACCAATATTGGCGTGGACACAACTAAAATTATTTGTTATGTTGACCCTTATCAAAATGGAGGATATTATGGAGAAGACAACATCACAGTTGGAACTTACAAGAATCCCGAAGACGTTTTGTTTGTGACAGCCCACGAGTTATTCCATATTTTTTATTGGAGAAAACTGGCTGAACTTAAAATAACTAAAAGTGTTATGGGAAAAGAAAAGTTTTATGAATGGCAACTTGCAGAAGCAGTCGTTCACATATTAACCACCGACAAAAGAATGAGAAAGTATTGGAAAAATATTGAAATAGAACCTTATCCAGAAATAAAGGAAACTTTGAAAAAAATAAGAATGTTATGGAAAGAAAAACCATTTGATGAATTTATTAAAAAATCGTATAAAAAAATAACAACAACAAATCTTAAATAATCCTCTCCCTTAATAAAATCATGGGAGCAAGAAGCAAATTAGGAAAATTGGCATTAATCGCTTTAGCTGTATTGCCAGCCGCAGTATCTGTAAGTTGCCGGAATCCATCACAATACCAAGCAGAAAACCTCATGGAAAAATTACAGAAAGAAAAAAAGATATACTGACCTTGTCAGGACAATTGTCCTATTCATAATCCTTCACAGAATTCTAGAATCTACAAAGACTATTCTCGCCAGCTTCAACATTATTAAGAGAAGAAACGTCAAATTATCCATTAACATCAAACCCTAATTCTGAAAATATAGCCTCTGATCGAACTAACAAATAAGATTATAATCCTCAAAATCTTCTTATGCTTTGTATTTAACATCACAAAACCCTTCGGGTTTTTACTTCGCATTAAAGTGTGGAGTTTGTTTTGGTTTTGTGATTGCCATGAAAAATCTCCAGCATTACAACTCCAATTTAAAAATTGGAGATTTTTAACCAGCATTAAGAAGAATTTAAATCAAGAAATGCTTTTTTTGCTTTTTTTGCGATATATAATCCTATTTTTCCCCAAGGGCAATAATCTAAAAACCTTTCAGGATCTATAAATTCTCTCTTCGGAATATTGCCTGATGATGGATCTATTGTTGAAGGTCTCAATTTTATTATTTTGCCGAAATATCTAAGTTGTATTCCTAAATCTTTTCCTGATTTGGTATCCTTTACTCTTTGATAACCTAATGGAATAATATTGCCTACTTCTATATCAGCTTCTTCGTCTGCTTCTCTAAGTAAAGTTTCAATGAATTTCTCTCCTGGTTCGGGCTTGCCCCCTGGTAATTGCCAGTTTCCTATAGTATTGATAATAAGCAATTTTCCTTCCTCATTAAAAAAAAGTCCATAAACCTGTTTGACTTCTTTAAGTTTCAAAAAATCAATATCATCAAACCATTCAACTTCGTAACTATTTTTAAAATTTGGTAGATTTACGCGTAAAATCTCTTTCATTATCTTAAAATGAAAGAACTATTTTTAAAAGCTTCTAACTTTTGACGCCGTCTGCTTAAAGTCACTTCGTTCCAGATTATATTTTTAGGTGATTAGGTAAAATTCGGACCAAAAAAGCTTAAATTTAAGCTAAACTACGACGATATCAATGAAGAAGATAGTGTCAGACAGATATTTTTTAGGAAGAAAGTGTGTTTATTGTAAGAGCAATAAAATTTACAGAT
>ORJL010556622.1_pt1 | contig 19454 bp, 20 predicted proteins | sample 1779941 | NCBI WGS metagenome assembly ORJL01 (sample SAMEA104232317, study PRJEB22302) | groundwater metagenome | biome: forest; feature: aquifer; material: groundwater | place: USA | collected 2011-08-07 | depth 5.8 m | reverse complement strand
TGTCTCTTCACTCCAACTATTCACTACATCAAGCGCCGTAACCTCTTCTGGTTTTGGCTCTTCGGCAAATGTCATCACTAGTGGTTCATCTTGCCTAAAACTGAATCCTCTTCCCGATATTTCTATCTGAGGAGAACTTAGCCCAAGATCAAACAACACTGCATCGATTTTTTCCACGTTCGCATCTTTCAGTACTAAGTCGAGATTTCGAAAGTTTGTATTAAAAAATTTTATCTCGCCCTTAAAACCAAAATCAGAAAGTGTTGCTTTTGCGCGCGTGATTGCGGCACTATCAGCATCAATGCCAATTAGTGTGCCCTTTGCTCCAATCTTTTCTGCAATTGCTTTCGTGTGACCACCAACACCAAGTGTTGCGTCAAGTGCGACAGCTCCTGCTTTTAGACTGAGACCTTCTATTGCTTCTTGTAAAAGAACTGATACATGTGAGCCCTTAGCTTCGCCCTCTTTTAGCTTATTAGGTTCAGATGGAGCACCTTTTAATATTTTCTTTTCCATGTTTTCCTAATCAGCTAACAGCTAGTTCCTAACAAGCTGTTATATTGCCCCTATCTCACCTAACTTCTCTGCCATCAAATCTGCCTGCTTACCGATATTTGCTTTGTATTCACCCCAAAGCTTTTCGTTCCAAATCTCGATGCGTCCATAAACGCCCGCGATGACGACCTTGCTCTTGAGCTCTGCGAAATCTTTTAATGCATCGGGAATCAAAACTCTTCCCAATGAATCAACGTCTGTCTCAAACGCGCTCGAAAGCATAAAACGAGAGAAGCCACGCATATCTCCTCGTCCTAGTGGTAGCTCGGAAAGTTTATCCGCAAGCTTTTCCCACTGAGGCATGGTGTACACGAAAAGACACTTATCCAGTCCGTTCGTTATTACCACTTTCTTCCCCACCTCTTTTCTGAACTTGGCGGGCAAAGAAACTCTTTTTTTATCATCCAACGTGTGGACGTATTCCCCTATAAGCATGGCTTTTAATTTCGTACCCATCGTTTCCGTTAAATGGCTAAAAACAGAAGCGATGTGGATAAAGTGGGCTAGCTAAAAATTTTCCACTTCATACCACTGCATACCATTATACCCCACCAGCTACCACTACATAGCAAAGTTATCCACAAAATTACACCAGGAAATAACTTCCATTAAAAGGCAATGGCGCTTCGTTTTTATCCTTATGTACAAACAAAAAACCACCCTAGCATTTACGCCAAGGTGGTTTTTTGTTGATAATATATTTCCCTAAAATCGCCGGTCTTAAAAGATGAGTGATCTTGGGGAAATTATTTGATTTACGCTAAATCAACAGCCTCTGTGGTTTCTTCTGTTGAAGAAGCTTCAGCAACTGTACCTTCGTCTGCAACAACGACAGTTTCTGTCGTCTCTTCTGTTCCTTCGTTTAAAATAACATCCATAGTAGTTTTTCTAAAAGGTTATCCTGACAATAAAATCCCGATTCGACTGCGTTATATTAACACGAAAAAATAAAACACGCAAGTAGGTATTTAGAGGCTTCGCCTCCAAGTGGTTATTTTCTTTTCTAATTAACTAAAATCTCTATTTATCGAGCGTCCAATAATCACCCCTTCCAACAATTTCTAACCTAGAGCCATCTATTTTAATTGCTGTCTCATCGTCGGTGGCATACACTAAAACATTAAACCTTGTTTTCTCTATATTATTTAAAAATTCTTTTCTTACGTGTTTAAACCACTCAGAATTAAGGTGTGGTATAAAAGCAAAATCATACAATCCCATTGGAGTTCCCTCTTCGCCACCATAGTCCTCTTCTGGAAATATTTCACTATTTAAATCTTCTGACAAAAAGTGCCCAGCAACCATGCTCCCTGCGCTTATTCCCATGTACACTTTTGTATTAAGTAACGGTAAAAGAAATTCTCTTATTTTATTTTCTTTAATTATTCTCGATAGATATTTTTCATTTCCTCCACCAAAGCAAATTATGTCTGCCGCCAAAAAGTGAGGTTCCCAAACCCCTGCCGGTAAAGCAACGTCGATGATGTCAATTGATTTAAAACTATATTTCTGAAAATCTTTTAAATTTTCTATAACCCAACCCTTATCATCTATTCCAGGGTTTGCTGCTGTTGGGACAAAAAGAATAGATACTTCTGCTAGTGGTTTACCAACAAGCTCTTCGAGAGCTTTTGCTATGTGCTCATTTTTTAACCCACTAGAGGTAAGTAATAATCTCATTTATTGTTTTATTCTCTCGGTCGCATCGTTGGGAACAAAATAACCTCTTTAATATTTTTCGTATTTGTCAGAATCATTACTAGTCTATCAATTCCAATTCCAACTCCAGCAGCTGGTGGCATTCCGTATTCCATTGACTCAAGGTAGCTCTCGTCCGATGGAGAAACTTCCCCTTCTCCAGCACGCTTCTTTTTGTCTTGTTCAACATATCTTTCACGCTGGTCACTTGGATCGTTGAGCTCAGAAAAAGCATTAACAACTTCAAATCCTCCGACAACAAGTTGGAATCTATCAATAAAATTCTGATTGTCTTCTTTTCGTTTTGCGAAAGGAGAAAATTCTACAGGATAATCAACAATGAATGTTGGTTGAATTAGTTTTGGTCGACAGGTTTTTTTATAAATATTGTCGATAATTTTTTCTTTTGCGTCCGAAGGAGCAACATCAATACCAAGTTGTTTTGCTTTTAAGGATAATTCATCTTTTGTTGCCACTATCAAATCAGGGATAAGGGCGTGTCGCTTTAGCAAATCAGAATAAGAAATAACACTGAATGGTTTTCCGAAATCAATTATTTCTTCCCCGTGTTCTACTTGCCCTTTCTTCACAACTTTCTTTGCAACGCGTCTTACAAGCGCTTCAACAAACTTCATCGCCTTCTTGGCATCACTATATGCCTCATAAAATTCAAGCATCGTAAACTCGGGGTTATGAGTGACATCAATCCCCTCGTTTCTAAAATTACGCCCAAGTTCAAAAACTTTTCTGAACCCTCCAACCAAAAGTTGTTTCAAATATAGTTCTGGCGCGATACGCAAAAACAAATCAATATCTAGCGCATTGTGGTGAGTTGAAAAAGGCTCGGCGGTTGCTCCGCCTGCAAGTGGTTGGAGAAGTGGTGTTTCTACCTCAAGAAATCCATTCTCATTAAGCGCTAGACGAATTTCACTTATAACCGTTGAGCGAACAATAAAACGATCACGAATTTCTGGTGCCATTAATGTGTCGAGATAACGACGACGGAATCTTTCCTCAACATCCTGTAATCCATGCCACTTGTCAGGAAGCGGACGTAAACTCTTTGAAAGCATTCTCCAGTTGGTGACAAGAATTGTTTTTTCTTTTCGTTTCGTTACAAATAAATTTCCAGATACTTCGACAAAATCTCCTATATCAACAGTATCTCTAAAAAGCTCAAAGACTGCGTCTTCTATTTCTCCCTTTTTAAGAAGCCCCTGAAACACTCCTGTGCCGTCGTTTAAATCAAAAAATATTAGCGCACCCTGTCCCCGCACAGACATAATACGCCCAACCAAAGACAATGGTTTCTTGCGCTTGGATAATTTAGAAAATTGAGTAACCGCCTCAAGAAGTGTGGCATCTACGTTTGAAACGATTGGGTAAGGCAAAACGCCCATCTCCTTCAAGACCGCGAGCTTTTTTAACCTTTCGTTTCGAATCTCTTCAAGTGAAGCCATAATTGGCCAATTATACCGTTTTTAATAAAAAAACGAAAATCATAATGATTTTTTTATAATTATTTATTATTAAGCTTTTGCGTTAAAAAACACGCATATCCGCCTGCTGGCGGATTGCTATACTCACGCCGTCGCGCTCCGTAATGTTTTTTAATGCAAAAGCGGAGTGTTTTAAAGAAAAAATTAGTAAATTAACTAGCTGGAGTAGCGAGATTCACAAACAACATATGTGGTATAATTTAATATATGTCAGAAAAATTCAACCTACAACCAAATGAAAATGAGGTGAAAAATCCCTCAGAAAGGATAGCTGATTTGTCTATACTATTTAGCGAAGCCGAGTCTATTCTCTCTTCCGAGGGACGAGAGAGCGCAAAGCTATTAACACCTAAAATTTACAACGAAATAATTTCGTTGAACAAAAGAGATAAAGGAGAATATTTAACTTTATGGGTTTGGAACCCAGACGGAGATTTAAGTGAGGAGGAATTTAACGCCTTAAATCTTAAAAGAAAGTTACTGTCCAACGCCATTAGTATTATGACTGCGTCTGGTGAAGTTAGGCACGACTTAAACGAGATTTAAATACAAGTAACACTTTCAGTGGTATCTCGAAAAAAACCAAAGTCTATTGTATTCCTGATACCCCAGAGATACTATAGAAAGACATTGCGCAGTGCGACGGCACGAGCATAGCAAAAACTTAGCAAAGTTTTATGTGTGTCTTTCGATAGTATCTCGAAAAAAATCTTATTCAATATCTACGATTTCGTATTGAGTGACTCCTCCTGGAGTTTTGAACTTAACAACTTCTCCTTTTTTCTTACCAAAAAGCGCTATTCCGAGAGGAGACATATTTGAAATCTTACCAACAGACATATCTGCTTCCTCAGAACCAACAACCTCAAATTTTTGAGTTACAGAACTTCCTGATTTTTTAACGTGAACAGTTGAACCAACTTCCACCATATTGCTGTGGTGTTTTTCAATAACAACAGCTGACTTTAGTATTTCCTCAATCTGAGCTATGCGCTCTTCTGTTTTGGCCTGATCTTCGCGGGCTTGAAGGTATTCTGCATTTTCCGAAAGGTCTCCAAGAGACTTTGCATATTCAAGTTGTTCCGCAATTTCTTTGCGTTTTGTCCCTTTCAAGAACAAGACCTCAGCCGATAATTCCTCAATTTTTTGTTTACTTAATTGATATTCCATAATTTAATAGTTGCGGTATTGTAGCGAAAAAGTGACCCGAAAGCAACCAGTAGCAGTAGGCAGCACAGCTTCATTAGATGTATTAGCTTCGTTAGCGAAATTCCCTAAAATCCTAAAAGCTAATGAAGCTAAAAGCTGACGAAGCTATCCCTCTCTACTTAAGATATTCCGGAGTATTAACTGTCATCCACTCAAGAACCTGACGCATAACATAAAGCCCTCCGATTGTATTTTCGTGAGGCCCTCTCTCCATCACCACAACAAAAGCATAGCGTGGATTTTCGTATGGGAAAAATCCAGTAATCCAAGAGTTAACAAATTGTTTCTGTGCGCCGAGCTCTGCAGTACCAGTCTTTGCCCCCACAGAAACGCCACCCATTTGAAGACCTTTTGCGGTACCCTCATCAACAGCCATCTTCATCCCCTCTCGTATAATCCTAAAATTATCAGCGGAAATAGAAACAACTTTTGTTGGAAGATTCTGTTCTCCTGTTGTTATATGTGGGGTATAAAGTTTCCCCCCGTTTGCAACTGCAGCTATAGCGCGCACTAATTGAAGTGGCGAAACCTGAGAACCATATTGCCCAATCGAAGTATGATACGTGTCGCCTAAAAGCCATTTTGCACCATCGAAATTTTTTTCTTTCCACTCTGGGCTAGGAATGGTTCCTGCAACCTCTGTCGCAAAGTTAATACCAATTTTCTCGCCAAAGCCAAAAGCTCGCATTATGTTTCCAATCTCCACAACACCCAATCCTTTTTGGTCCGCATATCCACCGCCGATAGCATAAAAATAAACGTCACTCGAGACAGCGAGGGCTCGCCTTACATCTGTCCATCCATTTGCCCTCCAGTCCTTAAAAATAGATGGTTTGTCTGGAAAATACGGATTTGGGATAGAGATGGAGCCAGAAGAATAAATCTGCTTGTTTGGGTCAATTATCTTTTTTTCTAGAGCACCTGCAGCAAGAAACGGTTTTACGGTTGACCCCGGAGTATACAACCCCGCTGTCACGCGGTTTAGAAATGGTTTATTTTTATTTGAAAGAAGCGCATTTATGATGCGAGTCTCATCTCCGTTTGAAAGTATTTGGGAGTTATATTCTGGATAACTAGTAAGTGCAAGTATCTCTCCATTATTAACATCCATGATAACCCCCGCCCCGCCCGTAAAACCAACCTGATTTGAAAGAGCCTCCATACTCTCGTAAAGCTTCGCAGAAACACGTGCGTCAACAGAAAGCGTCACGTTTCCTCCATCAACAGGAAGCCTCTGTGACACTTCTGATTTTAGTTTTCCCGTCACGTCTGACTCAACCAATCTGACCCCATTTTCGCCACGCAACATTTCATCAAATTCTCTTTCTGCACCCTGCTGGCCGGTTATTTCTGTTTGCCAAAAGTTACCACTGGAATCTAGCTTGGGATGACTTACGTAACCAACAAGATGAGCAAGACCGGGCGCAGTAGAATAGCTACGTTTTGGAAACAAATCATTTTCCCCAATCGTATTCCAAGCCAATTCAGTTTTATTTCGATCATAAATAACCCCCCTCACTGAAAAAATCGGGATGTGTTTGAGGTGATTGCGCTCACTTGTTCGAGCGTATTCTTCCCCGAGTGCAACCTGAAACCACCAAACACGACCAACAAAAATCAAACCAACCAATGCAAAAAACCCTCCAATCAAAAAAATACTCCCCCTAGAAATTGGCTTTTCAATTCTTCCTTCCATGTGATGAGTGTCGAAGCCAGGGCGGTTCGCAGAATCTAGAAAAATCTCATCGGGGTCGAAGTTTTTTGAGATTATTGAATTTCTTTTATTTCTTCTAAATATCATTCTTTTAATTTTAATAGAAAGAGAGACGACGCTTAAGCCAGGAAATCATAAAGTAAAAAACAGTAGCAAAAAGAGTGGAGACCAAGGGGAAATTGTAAAACTTTTCCTCTGGTATGCCATAAAGAAGGTCAATTAATAATAATGCAAAAATTCCCTCGAAGTATTTTTCAAATAAAAATAATCCAGCAATGTATAAAACAAAACTACACCACCATGGCGCAAAAAATATACTGGAAACAAGAATCGCAAAAAACAAGATTCGAACTCCTAAAATAAATGAAAAAGACTTTTCGTTATTCATTTCAGTTGATTAGTACCTCAACAAGTTTTAATTCCTGCATATTAAACGGGGTCTTCAGTAAGATAACCTGAAAAGGGCTTCGTGGATCATTCACAACTGCACCAACCGTAGCAATCAAAAATGGGTTGAGTCCTAAAGAAACAACTTGTGCATCAACAGGAACCTTAACATCCCTCGGAAGAGTAGCTTCAAAATTGCCGTTTCCTAAACCACGTAAAGAGACGCTTATATTGCCTTCAGATATTAGCCCAGCGGTTATCTTTCCTGGTGATGAAAACATTTCAACCTTGGAAGTGGCGTCACCAACATTAAAAACTTCGCCAACAACCGTACCTCCATACGTCAAAACCTGAGCTCCATTAACTATCCCACTATCAACCCCAACATCAAGGACCATGGTGTCATACGGAGAACGATTTGGTTTTGCAATTATTGCAGCGAGTACTGATCTTTTCTCAGATTTTCTCCCAAGAATATCCTTGAGTTCTGTGTTTTCCTGTGACAATCTATCTCGCTCAAGAGAAAGAAGAGCAAAGCCAACATGTTCTGCTTTTAGGCGTGTATTTTCTTGAGAAAGTGAGTTCTTAAACTGTATTGCTGACCAAAAACCAGAAAAGAAGCTAGCAACACCGTCCTTCCCTTCAGAAACCAAAGCTAAAGAATTTTGAGTGCTATTTCCAAGCTGTGCAACAAACCATTTCGCATAAACACCAGACACCACAATGAGAGTGAGGGCAATCACAGGAACAAATACTTTAAAATAATTTTTCTTTTTATCTCGGTGGTAAATCATCTTGTTTTTCAATAAGAATATCCTGATGGAAAACAAGGTCTTCCAAAATAATTCCAGTTCCTCTCGCTACAGCCGAAAGAGGATCGTCAGAAATATAAACTGGAATCTTCAAAACGCTATTGAGGTATGGGGCAAGTCCTTGAATAAGAGCTCCTCCTCCAACCAAGACGATACCACGATTCATAATATCGGATGTAACTTCGGGTGGTGTTCGTTCAAGCACCTCTTTAACTGAATCCATCAAATTACCAATGGATGCGGAAATCGCTTCTCTAATGTCAGCGTCGGTGACTATAACTTCGCGAGGTAATCCTGTTATCAAGTCTCGTCCTTTTATTGACGACTCAATTGTTTCTCCTGTATCAAAAACGGAACCAATTGCAATCTTTACGCCTTCAGCAGTTTTCTCCCCTATCAAAATCTTAAACTCATCACGCAAATACGAAATAATATCTTCGTTCAATCTATCTCCAGCAATTTTCAAATTTTTCGAAGCAACAATACCACCAAGAGAAATGACCGCGATATCTGTTGTTCCACCTCCAATATCAATAATCATTGAACCAACCGGATCTTTAACGGGAAGACGAATTCCAATCGCTGCAGCCATTGGCTCTTCAACAATGTGCACTTCGCGAGCGCCAGCATTCCTGGTTGCATCATAAACCGCACGAATTTCAACGTTGGTAATACCAGAAGGTACACCCACAACAACGCGAGGGCGAATTGGTTTTTTTGCAATACGGTCGGCTTTGTTGATGAGATAAGCAATCATTTCCTCTGTCACCTCGAAATCGGAAATCACTCCATCAACCAATGGTCGAATGGCCTTAATATGTCCTGGTGTGCGTCCAAGCATTTGCTTTGCCTCCATACCAACAGCAACAACTTGTCCCGTTTTTTGATTAACAGCAACGACAGACGGTTCGTTGATTACGATGCCGTGCCCTTTCAGATAAACAAGCGTATTTGCAGTACCAAGATCAATACCAATATCGTTTGAGAAAACTGAGTAAATTTTGTCGAATGGTTTCATTTAATTATTTTAGGAAAGCTCTGCAATTATCTTATCGATTGCCACAATACTGGAATCTTTTTCTGTACGCTTTTTTACTTCAACTCCCCCAGCCTTCAAACTTTTTTCTGATACCAACACTCGATATGGGATTCCAATCAAATCCGCATCTGCAAATTTTTCTCCCGCAGTTTTATCTCCACGGTCATCATGAAGAGTTTCAATCCCTGCACTGTTCAACATTTCATAAACCTCCTTCGCTTTTTTAGAAACCTCTGCATCAGAACTAGCAAGCTCAAGTAAATGCACTTTAAAAGGAGCAATCTCTTCTGGCCAAACCATTCCCTTCTCGTCGGAAGTAACTTCAACCACGGTCCCCATCAATCTTCCTAGTCCAATACCATAACAACCCATAATCACATCTTTATCACTACCATCTTCGCCTTTGTATACAAGATTGAAAGGTTTGGAATATTTTGTTTTGAGTTCGAAAATGTTTCCGACTTCAATCGCCTTTTCTTTACGTAAATCAGATTCTCCGCACTTCGGACAAGTACTTTGATCTGCGATTATTTCCTCATTAACGGCTATGCGACAATTATCACAAATATGAATAGTATCTTCCCCCGCCACTGCGATTGTCTGAAATTCGTGGGAATATTTAGAAAAGCTACCACCGGAAGCAAAGGTAAAATACGTATTTTCACCAATACCTGCACGCTTAAAAATGTTTTCGTATGAAGTCTTCATAACCTCATAATATTTTTTCAAATCTTCTTCGTCTTTGTGGAAGGAGTACAAATCCTTCATGATGAATTCGCGTCCACGCAAAATACCCGACTTCGCACGCAACTCCATGCGGAATTTATTTTGAATTTGATAAAGATAAACTGGAAGATCGCGATATGAAGAAACGAACTTTTTTACCAAAGGAACAACAACTTCTTCGTGTGTTGGACCGAGAGCGTTCTCACGACCAGAGCTGTCAGATACTTTATAAAGATCGTCCATTGTTTCCCAGCGACCTGTTGTCTCCCAATTTTCTTTCGGATGAAGCGATGGCATCAAAATCTCAACGCCATCGGCTTTGTTCATTTCCTCACGAATTATATTTTCAATCTTTTTTAAAACACGCAAACCAAGTGGTAAATATGTATAGACCCCAGCTTGTAATTTATCGACAAAACCAGCTCTTATGAGAAGCTCCGCGTTTTTAGACACCTCATCGGCAGGCGCTTCCTTTCGTGGTTTTGTAAAGAGTTTTGATTGCAACATAGTGCTATCTTACACTACTTTTTTAAGAAAAAGAAAAAATTGACAAAACGAGGTAGATGACGTAAAGTTCGAAACAGAAATAATCTAGCTGGTTCTGTTTTAAAACTGAATAAGGAGAACAGAATGAAAAGTGCACAATTTGACGAAATGTGGAACAAGACGATGTTTAGCTTGGCACTCGTAGCGATCATCATCGTGATTCTTGTCGCGCCTATGTACGAAAGCCACGAACTGGTTCGAGGGATAACCATAACGGGTCTTTTCGCCTTCTGGGTCGGGGCGATGTGGGCGAAGTTTTGGGTTACCCGCGAAATGCAGGAGAATCTGAGCCACCCACTCCCGCTCACCGACGAAGACGGGAACCTTCATCCTTTCATGAAGGTCGGGGGCTACTACAAAGTTCTCGCGTGTCTGAACTCTCACCGTGAAGCCGGAGAACATCTGTACGTACTTCGTGCAACAAGTGGCGGTGAGGACGGCAAGGTTTTCCTCGCATGGGCAGAAGAACGTCTCAATCTACCAACCAATTTCCAGGTCGTCAAAATGACCGAACAGCGTGGGGAGAGAATACGGATAACGTCCTTCGTCTTCGAGTAAGTTCCGCCCGTTTTTCAATCGCCCGCTATATGCGGGCGATTTTTCATTTACCCAATCAATCTTGCAATATCGTGATAAGTCACGACAAACATCAAAATAATCAGGATTGCAAAACCAATAAGGTTAACAGTGTTGGCCACTATTGGCTTTATTGGCGAACCTTTAATCCATTCGATAATCACAAAAAAGAATCGTCCGCCGTCTAGGGCTGGAAATGGAAGAAGGTTCAAAATTGCAAGGTTAACAGAAATCAAAGCCGTAAAAGAAAGTAGGTAAGCAAAACCAAATTTACTTGCCTCCCCTACCATGCCAACAATTCCGACTGGGCCAGTTAGTGATTCGATTTGGGATTTACCATTAAACATTCCACCAACTAAATCTCCGAGAGACGCGATAGTAAGATACGAAAGTGAACCTGTCGTTTTGAGCCCTTGCCAAATAGCTTCAGTTGGCGAGAGTTTTATAATTCCAATTTCATCAATAACGATGCCGACAGCGTAAGTACCACCTGGGACAGTTGCCGGGATGACTGAAATGTCGCTTGTCACACCACCGCGAGAAAAACTAATATCGATAGATTCACCCTTATGCTTCTGAACAAACTCTCTAAAATTATCCGGTTTTAATTGTGTTAATTTTCCCGCCTCAACTTCAACAGATAAGATTTGATCCCCTGCTTCCAGCCCTGCCACATTCGCAGGAGAACCTTTTGAAACATCGAGCACCACCAATTTTGTATCGCGCAATCCTTCGGCAAACACTGACTGAGCGGACGTCGGCAACCCAACCATATAGCTTGTGGAAAAAAGCACCCAGGCCAAAAGGGCGTTAAAGAAAATGCCTGCAAGCAAAACTCCGCTTTGAATCCACTTTGGCTGAGCACCAAAACTTCGTGACAAGTCCTCCTTACTTTCTTTCACCTCGTCTTCAAATTCTGCCGGATTCTCACCAAAAATTTTAACGAAACCTCCAAACGGCAAAAGATTTAGGCTGTATTGTGTTTCTCCTCTCTTCCACGAAAAAATCTTTGGAGGAAAACCAATCGCAAATTCATCAACACGAATTTTTGCCCACTTTGCTGTTATGAAATGCCCAAACTCATGCACCAAAATGAGGACGAAAAGAATTATAAGAAAAAGAATAATTGACATGTATTAACTTAAGATATCTTTCTCTTTGCGTTGTGTAAATTCTTCAAGTCTAGAATTAGCCTCATCTACAAACTTTTGAAGCTCATCTTTGTATCTAAATTTTTCATCCTCTGTTATTAAGCCGTCACGTTCTTGAGCTTGAATATCGGACCAAACTTTCTCTCTTTCTGTTCGCACAGAAATACGAGCTTCTTCTAGTTTGCTCTTTGATAATTTTATTAACATCTCGCGACGCTCAGAAGAAAGTTGAGGGAAAGAAACTCTAAGACCTTCGTCGTCTGTTGAAACAGAAAGCCCAAGATTTGCCGAAGAAATAGCACGTTCGATTTCTTTAACGTGAGCTTTGTCCCATGGCGCAATACGTAAAGTACGTGGGTCTTCAATCGAAACTGTTGCCAAGTGAACTATCGGGGTACGAGCGCCATAAGCCTCAACCAAGACACCGTCCAAAATAGCTGGGGCTGCTCGACCAGTATGAAGCGAAGTAAGTTCGTGGAGTAACCACTCGTCTACTTTCTTAAGTTCATCTTTAAATTGCTGAAAACTGTAAGCCATATTGATGTGTAGTATATGGTATTTTTAGAAAAGTAAAAAGTATTATCCACTTTTTCTCTGGAAAGCTAATATCTCTTTTTTTAAAATACCCCAGAAAAACACGCATAAAACTTTGCTAAGTTTTTGCTATGCTCGTGCCGTCGCACTGCGCAATGTTTTTCTACGGTATTTTGTAGTATTAAAATTCCAAAAACACAATTTTTAAGACTTTAAATTCTAAAAAAATCAAACCGTAATCGCCAAATATTCCACAATCATTTTTATTGATGGTGAGCGATCTCGCAAATAACCGCGGAATTTTATTACCGTCTCAAGGGTTGCCACTTCTTCTAGTGTTGTCTTTCCATTAATTTTTTTACTTAAAACCTCTTGAAGTGCGTCCATAAAAAGAGAAGTGCGCTCGCGGTCTTTGTCTGTTATAAGTTTTTTTATGAACGGCATTTGGAGCCTCTCTGTTGGTTCTTTCTTTAAAAACTCATTGGCAATCTCCTGTATTTCACCCGTCTCGTCTAATGTTTCCCCTCCCAAAAACACAACCATTCGTGAACGTAGTGTTGGAAGTATTGCTCTAGCATCCTTAAGAACAATAAAAAAATGAGTTCCTTCTGTTGGTTCCTCAAAAACTTTAAGGAGAGAGTTTTGGGCTTCGCGTGTAAAACTCAACGCCGAAACTACAAAAATCTTGTAGTCGCCACCAAGCGATTTTTCGGATTGCTTGCGCTTAAGTTCTCGCCCTTCGTCTATTCCAAGCGTTTCGTAATGAGCAATAAAAAAATCAGGATTGGCCTGACTTACAAGTCCAAGGGCTTTTTCAATTTCTGAAACAAGTTCTGGCACCAAATGAGTCTCCCCTTCAATTAAGTAAGCGTGGTGCAAATTACCGTTATTTTTATATGTTTCGAAAATTGTTTTCATCTTTTGATTTTTCTTAAAAATCTAGACTTTTCCTTTTTAAAAACATTACGGAGCGCGACGGCGCGAGTATAGAAAAATTCAGCAGAATTTTATCGTGTTTTTAAAAAGGAAAAGTAACAAATAAAAGCTAACGTTTTGCGATAATAGACTTCTTGTAAACATCGAGGTGCTCGAGTGCGATTCCAGTCCCCTTCGCCACACAATACAATGGGTCCTCGGCCATAGTCGCCTTAACTCCAGTGCGACGAAAAACAAGTTCTGGAAAATTACGAAGCATAGAGGTTCCTCCGGTCATGATTATTCCATTATCTATAATATCCGCCGAGAGCTCTGGTGGAGTATCCTGAAGAACGTCTTTAATCGCTTTTATCATCTGTCTTAGTTCTTTATCTATCGCCTTAACGATTTCATTTGTTGAAATTTGTGCAGTACGTGGAAGTCCTGCGATGAAATCGCGACCTTTGATGGTCATCGTCAATTCTTCGTCCATTGGCGTTGCCGAACCAATCTGAATTTTTATATCTTCTGCTGTCTTGTCTCCGATAGCCAAGTTAAAAGTTTTTTTAATGTAATCCGTAATTGCAGCATCAATACGATTGCCTGCGCACTTCACAGAGTTTGATGCAACAATCCCACCGAGCGAAATAACAGCAACGTCTGTCGTACCACCACCAATATCAACAACCATATGCCCTCGAGGTTCATGAATTGGAATACCTGCGCCGATTGCCGCCAAAATTGGTTCCTTCACAACATAGGCGTTTTTTGCCCCAGCTTTAATTGCAGCCTCCACGACAGCACGACGTTCTGTTGACGTTACCCCCGCAGGAACAGAAACCATCACCTCTGGTTTAAAAATACTAAACTTCCCCATCGCCTTACCAATATAATAACGAAGCATCGCTTCGGTCACGCGATAATCAGCAATCACACCATCTCTCATTGGTCGATAAGCAATAATGCTATCTGGAGTTTTACCAATCATATCTTTTGCTTCAATACCAACAGCCAAAATTTTGTTTTCTTGTTCAGAAACAGCAACAACTGAAGGTTCGTTTAAAACAACTCCCTTTCCAGGAAGGTACACGAGGGTATTTGCTGTCCCTAAATCTATTCCAAGTTTTTTTGTAAAAAATGACATTTATTTCGTGTGTTAAGCCACCACCGAGTCCGCGACCGGCATCCTTTCAATTGAAACGCCGATTGCTCTTAGGCGCTCCTCAACTCTCTCATACCCTCTATCAATGTTATAGACATTATGGATAACAGATTCACCTTTGGCAACAATACCCGCAATAACAAAGGCTAGCCCCGCTCGAAGGTCTGGGCTTTCAAGCTCCTTAGAATTAAGGGGTGTTGGTCCAGAAATTTTTACACGATGAGGATCAAACATTGTTATTTCTGCCCCCATTCTGTTTAACCATTCAACATAATTTAAACGTCCCTCAAAAATTGTCTCGAAAACCAAACTGTCACCTTTTGCTTGTGTAAGAAAAACCACCATTGGCGCTTGGATGTCAGTTGGGAATCCTGGGTATTCGTGTGTCTTTATATCAACAGCGTTGAGTTGAACTTTTTTCTTTCCAGAAACTTTTACCGTAATAGTATTTGTGCCGACCTTAATCGGAACTCCAGAATACATAAGTACTTCAATCAAAGATTCTAAATGTTTTGGTTCGCAGTCTGTGATAGTGACATCCTCTCCGAGTAGCGCCGCAATAACAAGAAAACTACCAGCCTCAATTCTATCTGGTGTTGTGGTGTAGGCCTTCCCCTTGCTCTTTAATTTCGCCGTTCCAGTAATTGTGATTGTTGACGTCCCCGCACCGCTAATCTTTGCCCCACAACTATTCAAAAACTCTGCCAATGTCTCAATTTCCGGCTCAAGAGCAGCGTTTTTAATGACTGTTTTGCCCTCGGCTAAGACCGCTGCCATCATAAAAGTTTCTGTCCCTGTAACGCTTTGGTTCCTAAAAAATATTTCTGCGCCACGAAGTTTTCCGCCACGAGCAGAGATGACATAATAGGCTTTTCCCTTTTCTCCAGAGACGGAAATCTTTGCCCCCATTTTTTTGAAACCTTCCAAGAATAAATCAATCGGGCGCGCTCCAATAACACATCCTCCTGGATGTGGAAAATGAACTGTCCCAAAACGTGCGAGTAGTGGACCGGTGAGAACGATGGACGCGCGTAACCGCTTAGCAATCTCAACTGACATTTTCCCGTTACGCATTCCTGTAGTAGAAATTTCCAAGACCCCTTTATTTTTATACTGCACATCAGCTCCCAAGTCGGTGAGTAAATCCCCCATTCGATTAACATCTTCAATCTCAGGAACATTCTTCATTGTGAGCTTGTCGTCAAAAAGAATAGAAGCAGCCATAACCTTTAGGGCTGCATTTTTTGCGCCACGTACAGCAATTTTCCCACGCAATTTTCGCATGCCTGCCAACCCTTTGATTAGAAAAATCTCTTTCATTGCACCATCTTACTTGGTTTTTAGTGCATCTCCAAATTCTACTTAAAAACTAGTTTGTGGAGCATTTTTGCTATACTGGAATTTATGCAGATTAGCCTCGTGACCGTTATGCCAATCGGAAAAAGCGTCTTCAAAGAACGCTTATCTTATTTTTCGGTTGAAAACTTACCTCTTGGCTCGGTTGTTAATGTCCCTCTCCGTGGAAGAAGTATCCCCGCTCTCGTTGTTCTAGTTGAAAGCGCGGAAGACAGCAAAGCAAAAATACGAGCTGCTTCCTTTGCAATAAAGAAAATAGAAAACGGAAAGCCACGTCAACTTTTCTCGTCTGCCTTTATCGCCGCGGCCGACGAAGCAGCAGAATACTTCGCAGCACCAGCTGGTGCAATCATTGAACTATTTTCACCAAAAGCAATTCTTGAAGAAAGCGCCACCGCCGGAGAAGTAATTTCTGTTCCAAGAAAAGAGCGTCCAATAACAGCAGAGCAATTTGTTTTTCAGTCTGACGAGGAAGAACGACTCGTTACTTATCGTAGCTTATTTAGAGAAGAGTTCGCCCGCGGGTTTTCTCTTTTCCTTTGTCTCCCAACCATTGAAGACGTCGAACGCTATACCACACTATTAGCCAAGGGTATTGAAGGATACGTCGTCACCCTACACAGCGAACTCTCAAAAAAAGAAATGGTTAGTCGTTGGCAAAGAATTGCTTCCGATACTCATCCACTTTTAATAATTGGAACTAGTACATTCCTATCAGTTCCTCGAAATGACATTTCGACGTTTATTGTAGAAAAAGAATCGAGCAATGCTTATCGTCGTATGGGGCGTCCACACGTTGACGCCCGCACGTTTGCCGAATTTTTAGCAAAAAAAAGTGGTGCCAGACTTATTTTTGGAGACACAATCCTTCGCACAGAGACCCTCTATCGCCACGACGAACACGAATTCCCCGAGTGGCGTCCCGTAAAATTGCGCCTTCGTGCGCAAGCTGAAACAGTTGTTATTGATATGAAAAAAGAGCTTGAAAAGGCGTCTCTCAAAAAAGCATACCCAATAATAAGTGAGCGCCTTGTTAACGAAATAAGGGAAACAATAGAACGTAACGGAAATATTTTCGTCTTTGCTGGACGGCGTGGACTTGCTCCGGTGACCGTCTGTGAAGACTGCGGGGAAACTCTTATGTGCGGGCATTGCACGAGCCCCATGGTTCTTCACGAAGAAGGGGCTATGCGTTTTTATCTTTGCCATCAATGCGGGAAAAAAATTATATTAGGGAAACAAACCGAAGACCTATGTCGCAATTGTGGAAGTTGGAGAATGAAACCACTTGGCATTGGAAGTGGCCGTATTGAAAGTGAGCTTGAAAAAAAGTTTCCACGGTTAAATATTGTTCGTCTAGATAGCGATGTCGCCAAAACAAGAAAATCAATTACCAAAGCTATAAAAGAATTTTATGGTTCAAAAGCAACTTTGCTCATCGGAACAGAGCTTGCACTTCCGTATCTCACAGAAGAAATTGACTGTGTTGCGGCCGTCGGTATTGATTCTCTTTTTACAATTCCAGATTTTCGAATAGAAGAACGGGTATTCCAAACACTCTCGTATTTAAAAACACGAGCTCGAAGAATATTTATTATTCAAACAAGGGACAAGGACAGAGAACTATTAAGCGATGTTTCAAAAGGAGACCTAGTGGGCTTCTACAGACGTGAACTTGCTGAAAGAAAACAATTTGGCTATCCGCCATTTGCCAAGCTTCTCAAAATCACCTACCGTGGAAAACGCGACGAGGCCGAGCGTGAAATGGCGCGACTTCACAACTATCTTCGAGTCGATGCATTCCCAATTTTCCCTGCTTTTATACCAGAGGTTAAAAAAGAATACCGCCTACACGGATTGCTTTCTTTCGAACCAAAACAATGGCCACGCAAAGATCTTATCGAAAAGCTAAAAAGTCTCCCACTTCAATTTGATATTGAAGTCGATCCTGAAACAATTTTGTAAAATATTTACAGGCAGATTAATTATCGCCTTTTTTAAAAATCATACGTATAATTAACAAATGCCTAAAAAGATAGTCCAAAACGGTGATTTGGTCCTGCGAGCCTTGGCTAAGGTCGTCCCGACTGCCGAGATTGACTCTAAAAAAATAAAACGGGTAATAGCAGACATGAAAGTGGCTCTATCTAAAGAGCCCGATGGCGTTGCTATAGCTGCCCCTCAAATTGGAGAATCCCTTCGCATTTTTGTCGTTGCCGGGCGCGTTTTTGCTCTTCGCACCAACGAAGAAGACCCCGAGAAAATCATGGACCAAAGACTTTACCCCGATAAGGCCTTCATCAACCCACAAATAATTAAGCGTTCAAAAAAAGAACGCGAACTTCTTGAGGGTTGTCTCTCTGTGCGTCACATCTACGGCAAAATAAAACGTAGCGAAAAAGCGACAGTGAAAGCACAAGATGAGGATGGAAAAGTTTTTACACAAACAGGTAGTGGACTACTCGCCGAAATATTCCAACACGAAATTGACCATCTCGACGGAATTCTTTTTATAGACAAGGCAAAAGAACTAAGAGAGCTACATCCAGAAGACGAGGAGGGCTACAATGAAAACAATGAATAATATTCCGTTTGTATTTTTTGGAACACCAGAATTTGCGGTGTCCATTCTAGAAGAACTCAAAGACGCCAAAATTGTGCCTTCTCTTATTGTTACGGCCCCCGACAAACCAAAAGGTCGTGGACTTGTCCTCACCCCACCACCTGTAAAGATTTGGGCGCAATTACACAACATCCCAGTTGTACAACCAGCAAAACTCGACAATGACTTTACTGAAAAACTAAAAAATAGTTCTTACAAGCTATTCGTCGTTGCCGCTTATGGGAAAATAATCCCGAAAGCAGTTTTGGATATTCCAACTAATGGAACACTCAACGTCCATCCATCACTCCTACCAAAATATAGAGGTGCCTCCCCTATTCAATCCCAAATACTTGCTGACGAAAATGAGGTTGGGGTCACAATCATGCTCATCGACGAAGAAATGGATCATGGCCCAATATTAGATATTAAAAAAATAAGAATTGAAGAAAGCACAACAGCTCCAGAACTAGAAAATCTTTTAGCTCACGAGGGAGGGAAACTTCTTTCTGTTGTTATTCCAAAATGGATTGCAGGGGAAATAAAACCGCAGGAACAAAACCACAACGAGGCAACCTTCACAAAAAAAATAACAAAAGAAAATGGTTTAATTGTTTTGTCTGACGACCCACACAAAAATTATTTAAAATACAGAGCTTTAACACCGTGGCCAGGAACTTATTTTTTTGCAACAAAGAATGGGAAGAAATTGAGGGTATCTATTAAAAAAGCTGAACTAATTGAGGGTAAACTAGTCGTAAAACAAGTTGTTCCAGAAGGTGGAAAAGTAATGAACTTTGATGATTTCTTGCGCGGAGGCGTTGTGATAGAATAGAAATTGGCAAGGCAGTTCCTATCAACAAAACAGCAGGAGATTAAAAAATGAAAGCAACCGGAGCCGGGGTAAGACCAGGCCAAGGCAGTGCTCAAGCACCACTCGAGGTAGCGCCAACGCGGAAAGGACCGCGCCCGC
>ORJL010413234.1_pt1 | contig 19455 bp, 53 predicted proteins | sample 1779941 | NCBI WGS metagenome assembly ORJL01 (sample SAMEA104232317, study PRJEB22302) | groundwater metagenome | biome: forest; feature: aquifer; material: groundwater | place: USA | collected 2011-08-07 | depth 5.8 m | reverse complement strand
GGCCGTCCACCCCCTCGCCCGCCGCATCGCCCGCCACCCTCACCCGAACCTCGACTACATCGTGTCGAACGGGGAGAAGGCGTCCCGTCGGAGCGGCTGGCTCTGGACCCCGTACCGTGGCAGCAACCCCCACGCCGGGCACGCACACTTTGCCGTTGGCGGCGGCCCCGACTCCGAACCCACCCCACCCTACGACGATACGACACCGTGGGGTGTGGCACCAGTACCAGCACCGACACCAGAGGGGGACGACATGACCGAAGAGCAGGACCGGCTACTGCGAGAGTTGAAGGTGTCGAGCGTGGCGCAGAGCTACGAGTTGAAGTGGCTGCGCGGCAAGGCGAACGGATGGGCGAAGGACGAACTCGACCAGGTGGACGCGGACAAGACCGAAGCCGTCGCCGCCAAGCGCAAGGAGTTGGGCCTCGACAAGTGAGCTACTACGGAATGTCTCGGGAGTACATCGAGTACGCAGAGAGAATGAAGGGGGTAGGGAAGATGAGTACTTACGAGTTCATCGACATCGTGCAGGAGGGGCGAAGTCCTTCTGGAAAGACAGCACGCTACAGAGTCCTCAATCGTCGATCCGGCGCTGTGCTCGGCGTCATCAGTTGGTACGCACCCTGGCGGCAATACACCTTCAACCCTGCGCCCAACACCGTGTACAGCACCGGCTGCTTAGAGGATATCGCTGACTTCATCCTGGAGGCCAAATACGAAGCAAAGGTGGGGACGTAATGGCCGACAACACATGCAAGGGCTGTCGGTACTACGAGTGTCGATACAACAGCAGCTACTCCTCGCGTGAGGTCCGGCATTTGTGTTGGGTAGATCCTGTCATGGTAGAGCGTCGAAGGACTGAATCATCCGAAGCCCCGCCTGCGTGCGCTCGAAGGGCGGAGTGAAAATGAAGGGGGTAGGGAAGATGAGCAAAGCCTACAGGTGTTCGCAGTGTGGCCGGCTTCGGGACGGCAGCGGGTGGCGGGTACGCATGATAGACGGCAGTGAACCGCCGTGGCCGCTGTCTGACGGCGATCAGGACTCTACTGTCACGGTCGAACTCTGCCCCGACTGCGCGGCCCCCATCCGGGAGACGCTCCAGGCTATCGCCAAGACCACGCACGGCGTCTGATGCTGTGCCATTGCGGAACGACCCTCTACCGTTCGCTAGATGGTGAGCTGCACTGCATCAGGTGCGCGTCCCGAACCGACCTGTGCCCGGCCTGCGATGGACGCGGTTTTCGTATGAAGGGGAGGTTGATGGTGTCATGCACGATATGTGGGAAAGACTTAACCCGCAAGAACGTTGTCCGCACATCTGGTCGCCCCGCTACGCTCCCGACGGGCGCTTGCTACTGCGCTGCACCCGACCCCGTGGAGGCTTGCGTCTCCCCGGATGCGGGGCGGAGCGAGATTGGTCGGCGGCACGGGAGCGATATGAACAGGCCAGGGGGTTGAGATGAAACTCACCAGAGAACAGCTAGCTTGGCGCGTCTACGTGTCCTGCTTCATCGTCTATACGGTGATCGTCTTCCTATGGCTAGTGACGCGATGAGGCCTATGAGTTTCGGTCAATGGTTCGTGGTGGTACTGCTCATCATCCTACTCGCCTTCGGTGTCTTCGTTCTGCTTACCAGAGTGGCGAAGGCCGCCACCACTGACCAAGTCCTCTACGACATCCTGTCCGAGCGCGACTCCCCGTTAGCTGACGAGGCATATACCGTCGTGGCGTTCAGGCGTGCGCAGGGACCGGAGTTCGACATGCTGGCGTTCTACTCGGTGGCGTGGGCCGAGACGAACCTGGCCCGCGACGGCTTCTACGCTCAGACCTACAACCCGACGTGTATCCGAGGCGGTTCCGTTGGTACTCTGTGGCGTGATCTACGCACGGGCACCTGGGGCAGCGGCTTCAACACCTACGCTACACCACGGGATGGACAGCGGGCGGCGCTCAGGCTCATCTGGGAGAGGGGGTATGCTCCGCTGTTGAAGGCTCACGACTGGCGAGGCTTTACCAAGAAATATTGGGGCAGCGACTACTACAGCAACCCTGAGCATCGGGAGGAGTACATCAAGGACTTAACAGAAGCTCACAGATATCTGGTGGACGACGGACGTGAGCACGGGCTCGCTGAAGTTCATCTTCAATAGGAGGCACCATGAGCATCGGCCTTAAGAACGCATTCATCCGAGCTATTCGTACATTCGCCCAGAGCTTCGTCGGAATCATCCTGGCCACGTGGGCCGGGGGTTCGCTCGTCACCCTCGTCGATGTCACCCTGCTCGACAAGGCGGCTGCTGCTGGTGTGATCGCCGTGCTTGCGCTTCTCATGAACATGCTGGAGAGCGCGACGAACGAACCCATCCCCAGAGGCTAGCACCATCGGATGCTGGGGTTACTCCTCCCCCCGGCAGTCGGGCCTCTCCCACCCGACAAGCGACCGCCCTTCCTAGACTTTTCCCCCAGGGTCTAGGCGGGGCGGTCGGCCTTTCTCAGATGCGTTTTTCGCTCTGAACCATGTCAGCCTACCTGTTCCACCCTTCCAAACGCTCCTTGGCCTACTACGTGGACGATTTAGGGCTATCGGAAGTAGGGGCAATCCACTCCTCACGGCGGAAATGTTTGCACTGGACGATGAGCGACCCGGCAGGCTGCTTGCAGAGTTCGGAACAGACGTCGCACATAGTCTTCACTTCAACGCCTCCACCCCGAGAAACCACGCGCCCTGCAACCCCCGCGTTGGGAGTTTGTCCAGGTCGGAAGTGAGCAAGTAGTCATCGGTAGACCACGCCCAGTACCCCGGCACCGGTACTGGGTCGTTCTCGACGTACGGGTAACGGAAGTGTGACCATCCGACCCGCAGACCGTGGAGTATCGCTGTCAGTTTCATCCCTGGCCCTCCATATCTTTGAGCCACTTCTGTATCGCCGCAGCCGCCGGTCCTTCGGGCACCGCGAAGCAATACGATGCCTCCACCCACTCCTTCGCTCGCTCCACGAGGTCGAGAAGGAAGGCCCGGTCTTGCTCGTGAAGACTCATGTCTTCCGGCTCTATGTTCCCCACCCGTGCCCTGATGTCGTCCAGCTTGCTCATAGCGCCTCCAACCAGCGTACCGCCACCGAAGCGACATGTATCAGTTCCTCCCGCAGTTCGGGTGTCCTAATGGACTCCCGTGCCTCTCGTACCTCACTCTCCAGCACCTCATGTCGTCCTGCCCGCCACGAGGTGCCATGGTCCCAAGGCCAACCTGGATGCAACTCCTCCTGCCGCAGCCGTTCCGTGTCGATGGCTGCGTAGATGTCCTCGCGCTTCACGCCTCACCTCCGTTTCCGTTGCGGCACGTGGCAGCGAACCGGCGCAGGCGCGACCAATTAGCGCAAGACGAAGGAATGGCCCGCCATTCGTGCCACTGAAACCAGTTCCAGCCTTTCCACTTTCCATGGGGAACCTCGCTGTTGCCGATCATCTCGACCCGCTTCAGGCAGTCGAACAACTCTCCGTCGAACAAGCTTTTCGCGTCGGCATCCAGAACTTGTTCAACGATTTTCCGCCCACACGCCGGACATTCCGCGTCAACCACGCAGGGCAACAGCCCCACGGATGCGCCCCTGTCTTCACAACCCCAATGGAACACGCCGTTTCGATTGGCCAAACCAATGCTGGCACTTTGGAGTGCTCTCCCGAACACTCCGCCGGTCATCCGTTCGCAGTTCAGCTTCTCCCATCCATCCCAAGTGCTGTTGGCCGCCTCCATCGAACGCTGCTTGCTGTCGGCTAGTTCTTGGTTCACGCCTTCCTCCCCGTCTTCAGCTTCGCTATCGCCAACCGCTTCCGCATGTCCTTCAACGTCGCCCCCTCGGGTATCCGCTTGGCCTCCGCGTGGAGGACGGCTGTCTCCAGGGCCTCCAGTACGTTGTCCATGAGTGACTTGGCTACGACCATCAGCCCACGTCCTCCCACTTCCACCCGAGTAGGAGCCTCTGCCACATACGCCACCACCAGTTGGGCTTGTCGTGTGTGAAGGTGAATGCTAGTTCGGGGACTATCCGCAGAATGGAACGCTTCGGATACCCCTGTACTATCGTCGTCTCGTTCATCGCCCCTCCATCGGCTTCATGCTGGTTTCCTGTAGGCGGTAGCTGGTGCTTTGATACCGGCTATCTTCGCCCCGTCCATAAGCCGAGATACCACGCTTTCTCCTACTCTTCCCGCCAACGCTTCCGACTTCCATTCGGTCGTGACAATGGTCGGTAGTTCGTTCCGGTAGCGTTCGTCGACTAGAGCGTAGAACTGCTCCTCGATCCAACTTACATCCTTACCAGGATGGACTTTGCCGAGGTCGTCCATCACCAAGACATGCGCCCTTCCGGCCTTTGCTATCTTCTCGCCTACGTGTTTGGCGATATCCTTCTCAGAGAACCCACGACGCACTTGAGATATGAGCGTCCCGGCGTTGATCCACAAGACTGGCTCCAGCTTGGCGCGGAGTTCGCGATACACACAAGCGGCCAAATAACTCTTGCCCGAACCTATCGGACCCACGATAATGAGGTTGGGTCGGATTGGATCAGCGATGTATCCATAGCGTGCAGAAAGTTCAACCTTGGGTGTCGGTAGCTCGAACCACTCACGAGCAATGGCGAAGGCGGCACGATTGTGTGGGCCAACCTGGAAGCCAGCTACTGTGGCTTTCGCTAGTCTTGCTCCAAAGTCAGAGTAGTTCTCGTAGACTAACTCGTATGCGCTCATCCGGTCTTCTCTGGCGCGATTAATGCTTTCGGCCAGGCGTTCTTGCTCCAGCGCATCCTTACAGGATGGGCATGAGTAGTAAGTCGCCGGCGTGAAGACACCGTTGATGTAGGGGCCGATGGCCTGGTAAGAGAACGTCTCTTCGCAGCGGCCACACGTACGCTCGACAACGTCGCCCTCTTTCAGAGTTGAAACGGTGCCCGTGTTTTCCTTCGCGAATATATCGTCCCAGGGTATGTCGTCTTCGGAATCGTGGTCGTTGCCTAATGTGGAATCAGAACTCTCCATCGACACTCCTTCCGTCTCCGAAACGCTTGTTGGTTCTGTTCCCGTTCTTGCCCTTCTCAACATCACGTAGCAACGCTTCAAGCATGGCGGGCGATTTGGACTCGACAACCATACGCTCGATTGCCAGCATCAGGTTGGCGGGGGTGGCACCGGCCTGGAGCCGTTCCTTGGTCGTCTTCCCGAGCCGCCCTTTCCACTGCGACGAGGGCGGGGTGAGGCCGTTCGCTTTGGCGATAGCCAGTGCGTGAGCGATCCCGTCTCCTGCTGCGAAATCACCCTCTACTTTGGGCGACACGGGCGTGCTCGTGTCCGTAAGGAATAGTCTTTGATCTTCATTCTTTACCTTCTTACATTCTTGTATGGTGTCGGATGTCTGTCGGATGTCTGTCGCTACGTCTGTCGCATAGCCTGTCGCTTGCTCTGATGCACCGTTCTGAAACTTGTCCCATTGCAGGACTTTTAGGTGCAGTCCGCCCTGTCGTGGAGCCTGTCGCTTAGAGAGCACATAGAGATCACATAGAGCCTGCATAGAAGTTCGCACAGTTCGGATGCTCGGGGCCACTCTCTTGCGGAATCCGTGGCCGGGAACGACCATCGCTTCCATGATCGCGGCGTAGGTCGTGACGAGTTCTCCAGGTTGGAGAGTGATGTTCGGAAGCCGCCGTTCTTTATGGCAGGCGTGCATCAGAATCCATAGCCATATCTTGAGCGTGAGAGGGTCCGTCCCCCAGAGGTCGGAATCCTCCAACTGTCTCCACACCTTGACGTAGCCAAGGCTCACAGCTATAGCGTGGCGGTGAGAGTGGGAATGTCAACGCATACGTGGGCGTCGAACACGAGATGAACGTGCCAACCCTCAAGTCTTTGGAGTAGCGCAGAAAGGTCGGTGCCTTCGACGCACACTGATCCGTCTTCGGAAACCAGAATGGTCCCTTCTAGTCGCGCCGATTCCGAACAGAAGCGTACACCGAGGGGGATGGTATGCGTGTCTTTTGATATGATGCTCATTACAGCAGCTCCAATCTGCTAGATGTGGGGAAGGTCCGGCCAACCACCGGGCCTTTTCCTTTGACTAACACAGAGTATCACTTGACAGCAGACTTCGCAAGCGCCCGCTTGGCCCGCAGCCATTCGCGGCTGTACTTGCGGCGGCACTCACGACAGAACCTACGCCCGTCGCGGTGGATGGTGTTCTCCTCGTCGTATGCGTGGCCCCTCTTGCAGTGTGTCTTGGCCGCGTTCTTCTCACCGGACGGCATTGGTCCCCCCTGACGCCTTGATGGTTGCCCGGTGCTCCTTCGCCCATATCCGAGCACGGGTGCGCTTGCACTCCAGACAGAACCGCGACCCTCTGTAGACGAGCGTGTTCTCCGGGGAATACATGTGGCCGTGAGGACAATGGGTTTTTTTGGCGTGGAACTCCCCTTTGGGCATATCAGACCATCTCCTTCTTCGTCCCTCGCACCTTGCGCTTGTGGTTGCGCGATCTGATGCGCATGCAGGCCCGGCAGAAGCGACGACCGTTGTTGATGTAGGTGTTCTCCTCTGAATAGGGGTGGCCGTGAGCGCAGTGCGTCTTCTCACCGTTCGCTGTCATGTGCGATCTCCTCTCGACTGTAGCCGAGTAGTTCCAAATAGTCTTCAAAGCGTAGACACACCATCCAAGGCGAGCGTGAACGCCGGAACACGACGGCGGGGACGGTGTGATCGTCGGCGGGGTTGCAGTCGTCGTCCGCCTGCTTGAACGCCGCCCATATGGCTATCTTCTCTGTGAACTTCACCTCAAGATGGTGGCGGGGCAAGGTGCACACTACGTCCGGTTCCTCTTTGCCACCGCCCCGTGATTGCCACCCACGCTTGGCTTCTAGGCCGTAGGAGCGAAGGATGGCAGCCACGGCACGTTCGCCACGTTGGCCCTTGTCGCGCGAGGCGCGACCGGTCATCCCTCCACCGCCTTTCCAGCCGCGATCACGCCCGTCAGCCACCCCGCGTCCACCTGCTTGTACGTCCGCCCCGAGACGCGCCGGTACGGTGCCATGACGGCGGCGTGTTCGGCTTCGAGGAGGGCGAGGCGGGGGTCGATGGGTGGGGGTGGAGGAGGCGGAGGAGGCGGTGGCGTAGCGGGCCACATGGACACGGAACTAGTCGTCACGCCCTGGCGCGGGTCCACGGACGCTTCCCCTCCCTTGAAACCCCGAGCCCATACGTTGCCGACAAGCACTCGCGGGCCGAGTGGCTCCCCGAAGTCGTGCCCCCACCCATCGAACCACGGCGAGGTATTATCGGTCGCCTCCGTATGCGTCCAGTGGGTGTGTGGCCCCGCCCCGAGAAGGAAGCTAGCCCAACAGTAGTTCATCCGGGCGAGGGCGATCGCGCCCCCCTTGCTGCGGAACAACCCGAGCTTCCCCTGCCGTTCGCATTCCTCCACTTGCTGGACGCGCTGGAGCCACCAGTTGTCGCCCCGGTCGTCCGCCAGCCCGCCGGTGACGGATGCCGATTGGAAGTGTTCGTCCATCAGGCCGTCGCAGACGGTGAGCCAGTCGGCCCAGAGATTCGGGTAGGTCATGTGCTCGACGAGGTTGGCGACGAGGAGATGGTTGGGCATCCAAGCCTTTACAGCGGCGAGGAAGCCACGGACGGCTGTCTGGTAGGCGAGGTCCGTGCACCCAACAGCAGCGGACACTTCCCCGTATTTCTTGGAAAACACATCGTCAGCGAAGACACCATCGGAGCCTATTGCCTCTGCCGCATCCAGTGCCTCGATTGCCCAGTGAGCACGCCATGCTGCGTTGAGTGGGTCCATCATGTGCGCCCGCACCCCGTACACCAGCCGGGTAATGCGGTCGCCGTTCGCATCGTGCAGGAACCACGACTCCGGGGCCGTCTTGAACCCGCCCACCGTGGAGGCGTTGTCGTCCTCCCGGAGGAACGCGGCGTTCTTGTAGAGCAGCACCTTGACGTTCGGGTTGACGGCCCGGAGCGCCGGGATGAGGTTCGCCTTCCATTCGTTCAGGACGACCACGCCGTAGGGGCGGGTGAGGTCGGGGTTGTAGAGGCCGAGTAGTGGGGTTTTCATGATGCCCTCCCCCTGAACTCGGCCAACGCCCGCGTGAGGTCCATGCTGGCGCGCTTGGCGGCGGCGTGGTGCTTACTCGCTTCTGATGAAAACGCTCGATAGTCCGCCTTCGCCCTCTCCGCAAGTCGCAGGAACCGCTGCGCCTCCGTCATCGCGGCGTCCAGTTTGTCGATTTCGATACTCATAGCCCTGCCTCCCGCCACGAATCCAGCCTGGGCTCCACTCGCCGTGACACGCGCCAGCAGTCGATGCGATCACGGACGGCCAGGTACAGCACGTAGGTGCCGAGAGCCGCGAAGGGCGACATCACGGCGATGATGAGAACTTGCGGGATGCTCATTCCCACACCTCTTCTATCATCTCGCCAGAAAGAGGGGTGTGGCGGGTACTCCCATCTGGCATACGCATAGCCACCATGTCCGGCATATTGGGGAACGTCACCCCAGACTTGATCCGCCACCGCTTCTTCGGCGGTCCCTCTTGTAGCCAGGCGATGAAAGCGGGGATGTCGTCAGGGCCGATGCCGTTCCATTCGGACTTGTTCAGGTCAAAACCACCAAATTCGTTCCATCGTACGGCCCATAGGTCGTCCTTGTGTGGCCGAAACTCCTTACTCATCTCTCCTCCTCTGTCGCAGACGCGCTAGCAGTGTGCACCAACTCGCACAGCAGGGCCTCGGTCATTGTCGGCCAGAGCTGCCCACAGATCGGGCAGGGGTAGACGAGGGTTCCGCCCGGGCCGGGCAACGGGATGATGGTAGTCATCGGAGCATCCGCGCAAGGAAGCCGATGCACACGAGACAGACCAGGATTCCAACCACGGCCACGGCACGCACGATGGGCAACGGGGTCACGGCGAACAGATACACCCATGCGCTAACAAGCACCACTCCGAATGCAAGAGCGATCTTCGTTTGCATCAGAACAGCCTCTGTTCCGGCTTCAGACGCCAAACTTTGCAGCGTCTGCCCGATATCGTGATGCCGTACCTGTCGGGCACGGCCTCCACTACGCCCATGTCCACCAACTCGGAACGCCGGGTTCGTAGTGACGAGGGAGAGGTGGTTACGTGTACGCCCCCCTCCCGTGCGCGTTGCTTGGCGACAAACCCAAGCAGCATCTCGTCGGTCATTGCCCCAAGCCCGAGCGCCCACACAATGGCGGTCTGCAACCGCTTCACCGTGTCGTGCTTCACGGAAGCCGCCGCCTCGTGGCTCGTGTCCGGGTCCGTTACTCGCGTGCTAGGCATCACTCCTCCTCTGCGGGCGGCGCAAGCAACCGCTGGACCGTGCTGTCCACCAACCACGACTGTCGCAACCCCTCGGCTATGGCGTCGCGTCCATGCGGGGCAAACTTCACCATGATGTAGGGATTCTTGGTGGATACGCCGATGCCGGGCAGTATCTCGCCATCCTCCAGAACGCGGGCCACGAGGGCCTCGGCAGCACCGATGCGCAGCCGGTCATGGGCCGGGATCACTTCCACTTTCTCGGGAACGTGCTCGATCAACTCGGGCGCGTGCTCCTTCGCCCACTCGGTAAGCGCGTCCTCGTCTTGAACCTGCATCTCGCCCGAAGCGGCCACGCGGGTAACGTGGGCCACCACCGTACCGTCGGGCAGGGTCGCCTTCGCCCGCTCCACTCCCATGTCCTCAAGTTCCAGTAGAGCATCCTCCTTTGTGATGTCGAGTTGCGCCTTGACGAGATCGCTCAGTGCGCGGAGCACGGCGACGGTGCGAGTCAGTTCTTGGATAGCCATTGCTTTGCCTCCCTATCAGAACGGGATGTCGGTTTCGTCGTCGTCCTGGGCGTTGGCCCACTCCTCGAAGGACTCGGAGCCGTCCGGTTCCTTCGCGGCGGTCTTGCGGGCGTCGCCGTCGTCCACAGTGCCGCCCTCTTGCAGGCGGTCAATCTGCTTCGACACCCACGCCATCGGGATGATGCCGTGCTTCGCCTTGATCGCGTGGACGGACTCCTGCACCTGCACCGCGATGCCGAGCTTGTGCCCAAGCGCGAAGAGCATCTTCACTTGTTTCTCTGATGCCTCTTTCGCACCGCTACCTTGCGCGGGTCCGCTTGCAGGCTGCGAGGGCCGGGAAGGGGCACTAGGTGAAGCCTGCGGTGCCGCCGTGCGGTTGGGTTCGGCGTCCGTGTCCTCGTCGCCCTGGATACCAGCGACGGCAGCGAGGGCGTAACGCCGAAAGTACGTGATGATCGAACCGGCTGCCTGCGGGTCGTGCTTGTCGAGAGGTATCGTGAATCGTTCGGCGAGAGCTTGGCCGGACTCGTGCACCACCATTGTCTCAACCCCGACCTCTCCCGCATCGCTCACCGGGTGTTGAATCACGGCCAAGCCATGTTTCGCGAACACCGGGCGAACGTGGTCGATCATCGCAGCAAGCGTCGTAAACTTGCTCTTGAAGTGAGGATTCACGCCGTCGAGGGGCGGGTCCGTCCTGCCCGCTTGCCCCGCCACGAGGGCAGGGGCCAGCTTGTCGAGCGGGTCGCTACTTTGCATTACCATTGCCTCCCGTAGAGTTTCATTTCCTCCAACGCCTCACGCAGGCTATCCGCGTGATCGTCGGCCAACGCCTGACAGCGGTCGCAGTCCTCTTCGGACGGCTCGTGCCGTCCATCGGGGCATTCGAGTACGCCGGTGTGGTGGTCCATGATGGGGCCGTTGCACTCTCTCATTCCGACACCACCTGAGACTCGCAGTAGTCCGTAATCTGCTTGCCGATGGCGGCAAGGTCGTCGAGCGAGTTGACTGTAACGACAGCCTCCGTCAGCGTGTCGCCAGGGGCCCCTCGGAAGGTGATGGTGTATCGACCCGTAAGCCGATAGCGAGAGCATTCGACGCCGATAACGTCCGAGTCCGTGTCTGGAGCCATTGTGATGTAGATGTGAGCCATGATATGGTGGTCCTACCTTCCCTGGTCGGTGGGTTGCGAGGGGGCATCTTCGGATGTCCCTTTGCTTTGCAGGTACTCGCGTAGTTTCTCCCACGCTCTCTCTTTCGCGTCGGCGGGCACGTCGACAGTGCCCAATGCTAAAAGCCGTTCCTCCAGGTCGTCGTTCATGGTTCCACTGTACACAACTTGGCGGGCAGTGTCAACAACTTCAGTCGCACCGCATCGGCATCAGGACGACGTGCCGGTTAAGTTGCGCGGTGCCCTCGTAACCCTCGATTGAGATCGCCCGTCCACCAAAGCGAGTAGGTGTTCGTGGCCCACGTCACGCGGTCGTTTGTGCCCATGTACTCGTCGCGAAAGCGGCCCTCGTCGCGGGAGACGCGCAGGATGGGCGCGTATTCCTTCCCCACGGTTTCAAGGGCGGCGGCGTATCGTTCGGCGGCCGTGGGGCCGTTGGATAGTGTGGTGCCAGACGTGTATCTCATGGCCGAAAATCCCACGTCTTGGTTACCTCTGACCACACGAATACGCGCCCGTCCTCCAGTGCGAACACGTCGCCTCTAGCGTCACGCCGTCCGCGACTGGAAGCGTGTAGATCACGTCGCCCCAGATGTCGCCCTCCATATGTTCGCGTTCGTACTCGTTCAGTCGGTAAAGTATGTTCTGACGTGCTTTGCATTCTTCTCATGCCTCTCCCCAGTGAGCCGTGGGTTTCTCTCTCGCGGCGACACACGCCGGACAGAGGTCGTACTTCCCCAGTTGCCATCCGGCCCTGCGAAGTTCTCGTATGACTTGAGCGAGGTTGCGTCCAGCGACCGTAACCCAAGCGGTACCGTCGGCTTGAACGTATGGCTGGCCCCACTTGTGAGCGCCGCCATCACAGTACACATCGAGCTGGTACGCTCCCAATCTCATCTCTGCACCGCCTCTGGTTTAGACGTAATCGCGGATGTACTTGCGTGTAATGCCAAGTTCTGCGAGAGCTTCTTCGCCGGCGGCTCGATCCATCCCGCCGTCCTCCAGCACGTCGATAGCGCGGCGAAGCCCGAAGTAATCGACGTAATACAACAGAGCGGAGGTGAACGCTTCCAAGTCCATATTTTCCGGCACCTGCCGCCCTGCCCGTTTCCACGCGGTTTCTATGCGCGCCCGTGCGCTTGCTTTGGTATGTTCTGACGTGCTTTGCATTCTTCTCATCTCCCCTAGATAATTCCTGTAGTGACCGTGAGCGTAAGCGGTAGGCGTGGGTATGGTGGGCGCGCCGCGTAAGCGTGTGGGCCAGCACGGCGCGCCTAGTGAGGGTATCTACTCGTCTTCCTCCCGGTAGTGTTCGGCCACTTCGTGCCAGTCCACGGAGTCAAACGCGGAACGGAGCAGGTCACTCCACAACGTACCACCGAGGTCGGGCATGCACTCGTCGAGCCAGTCTTTCAAATCACGAGCCGCTTCCCACGCGTGCACGGGGCGAGTAGCTATCTCCCGCGCTTCCTCTTGGCTTCCCTGCTCGTTGTCGAGCCAGAGTGCAACCGCCCACGTTTCGTAGTTGTGCCAACCTTGATATGTCGTCTCACTCATGATGCATCCCTTCCTGGTCGGTTTGTTCGGCCGTCTGGCCGTCCCTGGGGCGGAGCTTTGACCCTCCGCCCGTAGCACAGTCAAGCGCGGTTCGGAATGGCGATACGTTCGGCCAGCGTGAGCACGCGGTGATATTCCTTCCCGCATTCCTTGCAGCGGTACCAGTGGGGGTCGTTAGACCCGGTAAGCGGCGTCCGGTGGTTACTTCCACAACGTGGGCACATGATGCGCGTCTCCTGTCAGTCGTGGTAGCGGTTGCAGGTAGCAACGGGTTTTGCACTATCGGGGATCGTGCAGTCTTTCGCGCACCATGTGGAGCACACACCGGAACCTCCAACCGGACAGGTAGTGCACAATGCGTCCGTGCCGGAAGCGATACAGGGTTTGCCGTTGTAATGGCACATGGTGTCCTCCTGGTAGTCGGACGGATCGAACAGTCCGCGTGATTCGAGCGTGCCGATGGGGAAGGTCTGGATCATGCCGTGATACCAGCAGCGCGCATATCGTAACGCGCATGGGCCGCCGCGAGAGGCGCGTAAGGGTAGCAATGGTGCCCTGTGTCGGGCGTTTCACGCGTCGACACAGGGAAGTCAAAGAGCGCGGCGCAGGCATCCATGTCGAGCGAGTCAAGGAACGCGGGACACTCCGGGACGGAGCCGGGGCAGTCGGCGTGGTCGTGATCGGCACAAGCGTTGCAGGGTGTGGTCGTGGTGCGCATGGGTGGTTCCTTTCTGGTCGGTGTGGAGACTAGGGCGCGGGTTTCAAGGACGGGACGCAAGCCTCCATATCGGCAATCCGGAGCGCAACCCAAGCGAGTCGTTGCGCGCTGCTGCGATTGGTGCGCAATTCTTCGCGAAGCGAGTCGTACTCGTTCTTGTTGTTGCGTGCGACGAGGAACGCGGCCGCGTCTGGGTAGCGGATGGTCAGTTGTGCCCAATCGTACGGATGTAGGTTGTTCAGTTGCATGGTGGTTCCTTTCTGGGCGGTTGGGTGGTTAGTTGGTGGGTTGTCCGGTCAGCTCGTGCCAGGACGCTCCGGCTGCGAACATCTTCAGCAGTGCGTGAGCATCGCGGAGACGGTCACCAGGGTACATCGGGATATTCGGTTCCGGCGAACGCCACGTGGGAAGGTGGATGGATTCGAAGCGATACCCGGCGAAGGTGACCTGCTCGGCCCATGCCAGGCAAGTACCGTGGGAGTCGCGGAGAGCGTAGTGGGTTTCAACACCGTTTGGCGTGGTGCGCATGGTGGTGTACACCGGTGTGCCTCCTCCTGGTTGGTTGATGAGACTAGCGGGACGGGACAGGGACGAACGACGAGCACGCGGTGGGGTTGTTGCCGATGCGGCACTCGCTGTAGGCGGCCGGGCAATCGTCCTGTGTGCAGTCTTTGCAGATGTCGAGCGGGTCGTTCATGGTGCCCCTCCTCTTGGTCGGTTGATCCTACTGGAGACAGCCTATACCCGTCCACAACACAAGTCAAGGGGTATCCACAACTTGGCAATGCGGATTGCAGAAGAGAGAGAATGCAACGGAGGTTGCACCTATATTCCTACAGGGTTGTAGTAATGGGAGGCTATGGAAGTGGATGGGAGAGACCGACTAGGATGGGAGGGGAGAGGGCTAGACAGCTAGTCGACTAGCCTTTACCTATGCACTGCCACTTGTGATTCGAGGGCCCGCCGGGTGGGCACCTCCCCTGCCCTTTGCAGGGACTTTGCGCCACCCCTCCCCCGCCCTACCCTTGCCACGGTCCCCCCTGGTGCGTCCGTAGGGGGCAAGACGGGGGGATGTAACGGCGACGGACTGTACCTGCCTGCCTAAGCCGTCCCGATATTTTTGCGAAGTTCTGAACTGCGAAGGGCCCTTAAAGGCCTAGCAAAGCAGTGGCTACGCCAACATAGAACTCTTCGTTCCCCCCCACCGAGATGAGTTTATCGTCGATCTCCGCGACGTTTGTGCATCTGGGCTGTTTCAGAGCAGAACAGAGTTGTCCCTCTTTTGCGACACTCTCGTTAAAGCTCAAGGTTGGTATCGAAGAGTTCGTCGGGGTTTAACCTTCGACGATACCGGGCCTGCCTTAACCTACTGTGTCTCCCTGGGAGCGCATCCGCAGGACGGCTTCTTGACCACGATTGCCGGTCGTGGATGTTACGCAGCCCATGTGGGCCTTTTCGCCATTGTGGTATCCGGGCTTGTGGCCCGGAATGAATCCTGTTCCACACAAGCAGCAGAGAGTCTTGTCGGCCGGGGTAGCTTCGAGAGAACGCTTGGAAGGTTTGATCGCGGGCTGGTTCTTCGGCTTCGTGGCTTTTTTCTTGCCAAGCTTGGGAAGTCTGACTATACCCATCGCGTGCCCGCCGAAGTTGCCGTTCCTACTCACGACTGTCTCAGCAAGAGCGCCTGTTGGTACATGGCGAGTTTCTGCCGGAAGCTGGCATCCACGTCTGCTTTGGTGAGGTAGGCGTCCGCTCGGGACTTGAGAGGACCGTGGGAGAGTTCCTTGTGGCCCGGCATCCGTTCCGTCACGTACCAGCCATCGATCTTCTTCACGATGTAGGAGTCGCGATGGGGGTTCATCGGTTGGTCTTCGGTTTCGGTGGGTCGATTCGGAAGGCAAGCGCCCGCATATCCTCAAGGTGACGTTCCACTGCCGCAAGCTGCCCGGCGCTTCCGCTACCCTCGGATGGACGTAAGCCGCAGTTCCACAGTTCGTCCATCATGCGCTGCGCGTCTGTTCCTTGCAGAGTGAAAGCCTTCGGGATGGTGTGAGCCTCGTCTATTTCAGCTGTCGTGAACCCAGTTACGGCCGTCACTGTCATCGAGCGTACTGGCGTGTCGTAGTACATGAAGAAGGAGATACCATCTACCCACATATCGCGCTGGAGGTATATCGCCATCCGTTCGCCGTGCATCAGTCCTCCGAGATGTAGGAGTCGCGATGGGGGGCTTCAGAGTTCATGGCTCCCATGATATGGTAATCGAGGAATGGACGCAATACCCGGGGAGGGTATATGGACATCAGATTGATACCAGGACAGACTTTGGACATCCAATTTGCCAACGACAACGCATGGGTCGGCTACCGTGCCCTCATCCACGCCTACCCCGACGATACGTTCGGGCTGAACTTCTGTTTCGACGAATGGGAGAACGACGACTATGAACAACTAGTCGGCTGCTTCCACTTCAGTCCGCCAGTTAAGGAGTCACACCCAGAGGGCGGGAAGGTGCCGTCGATGCTCAGGCTCTCTGAGTTCTCATTGACCGAACTGCATGAGGCCATTCACCGCGTGATCCAGTTAGACGCGCACGGTCGTCCTGGGAAAGGCTGGATACATCCGAGACGAGAGCTTCAGCTTCAGCAACCAGGAGTCGAGGAAGCCGAACTTGTGCACTTGGAAAACAAGATGTATCTGGATCGCATCGAGGAGCTTGCCGACACAATATCGAGGCTCAAGGCTGAGTTGGCTGAGGCTCAACAACCAGAGTAGGAGCACGATGGCCCGATTGACTTCTGCTCAGATGCAACGGCTGCTCGATGACACCATGGCCGAGAACGAGCAGTTGCGCTCTGAAGTGGAGCGTCTGGAGGCCGACCTGTACCGTCGTCGCACCTCGGAACGTTCTGCCCGGGTGTCGCTGCTGAACCCCTGTGAACAAGTGACACTCTATATGTGGGCGAAGCTGGACAAGCTCTCGCAGTCCACCGTGCGTAACTCGTGGAGCCAGATGGACGACTTCCCCGCCCCGGTGTCCTCGATGCTGCCTCGAAACGCCTCACTCTACGATCTCGCCGCGCTGAGGGAATGGCGCACGATGCACCTCGCCCGCAAGGCCGCCCACAAGGAAGCCGCTCTTCAGCAACGCTACCGGGACTCGGACTTCGCCCGCGAGTTCTATTCGGATGAGTGTTGAACCTCCGTCTCTCACCTGAAGACCGGGCCACCTTCGCCGAGATGCAGCACGCGCTGTTTCTCCGCTACCCGAACGACCTGATCGCGTACCTCTGTGACCGCTACCGCGCCGGGGCGCTCCACATCATCCCCGCCTTCTCTTCGCAAGCTCTCTATATAGAGCAGACCGAGCGGATGGAACGCATTGCCCGTTCCGAGGCCCGTAAGGAGACCCGCGCCGTGCTCTACGAGGAACGCTTCATCACCGACCCGAAGGGCTAGCTGCTTGACATAAGCCGCCCTTATCACTTACACTGCTTGCTGAGTGGAACTACGGCCCTGCCTCACCGCAGGTAGTCCGCTCTCCCTCGGGTGCGACCCGTCTTTCGCACGCCGGGGGTTTTTCATTTAAGGGCGGTCATCCAGGAACAGGAGGAATCATGAGCAGAGTCGGCGGCTACACAGTCAAGAAGATTTCTACCATCACCCGTCCTGCCGATACCACCACATACGCAGCCGGGGACGCCATGACGGACTCCACCTCCGCGCCTACGGTCGCCACGATCACAAACGCTGTTCGCAACAAAGGCTGGAGCGGAATCATCCTGAACGCGACCCTCATCGACTCCGCCTCCCCGACGCTTGCCGGCGAGTTCGAGGTTTGGCTTTTCGATACGACCTTCACCGCCGACAACGACAACGCCGCCTTCACGCCGACCGACGCCGAATGCCTGACTGTCGTCGCTATCGTCCCCTTCTCTTCGGCGCTCTCCTACGTCGGTACCGCCTCGGGGAACCGGGTCTACCAGTCTGACCCCATCAACCGTGGCTTCGTCTGCGCATCGGACTCCACCACACTCTACTGGGCACTCATCGCCCGCAACGCCTACGTGCCCATCTCTGCCGAGACGTTCTCCCTGCGACTCACCATTCTTCAGGACTAGCTATGCCCTCGCCAGTAGCTATACGACGGGTAGTTCTGCAATCAAGACCGAGCGCCCGCTCTGCCGGAGACTGGGACCTCGTCCCCGGCAACCTCCTGAAAGACCCTCGCGCGTTCTCCACCGCTCTCTGGACGAAGACCCGCAGCTACATCGCCGCCAACTGTGCCGCCGACCCGGAGACGGGCCTCTTCACGGCCGACAAGCTGGTGGAGGATGGGACGGCGAGTAATGACCATCGGCTACAGCAAGAGGTGACGTTGCTTGCTGGTTCGACGTGCTTTGTAGCACGCGTGAAGGCTTCTGGCCGTGAGTGGGTGCGGCTCGTCGGATACGGCGCAAGCACTTCGACGGTTAGCTCGTATTTTCGCCTTGTCGGCGCTGGCACGGTCGGTACCCAGTCAGGAGCGGTCGGCACCATCACGCAGGTCGGCGAGTATTACGACTGCAAGATAGTCTTCACCGCAGCCGCCGAGAGCGTGACGTGCTATGTCTACTTCGCGGAGGCCGATAACGACATCACCTACAGCGGCCTCGGCCACCAAGGCACCGCAGCCGTCGGAGGCTCCACAAGCACGCTGGTGATGGCGGCAGGGGCGAGTGCGGTGGATGACGTGTACAACGGCACGGACACGCTCGTGTTCTCCGATGCACCTACCGTCTGGCACACCGTCACAGACTACGTGGGGGCGACCAAGACCGCGGCGTTTACCCCCGCCCGCGCCTCCGCCCCTGACGGCACCACCTACACCGTCGGCCCCGGCATCCTGATCGCCCGGGCGCAGTTGAACCCCGGCACCACGCCGTGGACGTTCTTCGACGGCGGCGACATGCAGACGTGGGCACCGACGTTCAACATCGGCGGCAACGTCGTTCTCGGGGCAGGTTCGTCCTCGGACGCCAACGACCCGGCGATAGTGGGGACGGGGCTGTCGTTCGCAGGGAGCCACTTCGCGAAGAGTGCGAGTTTGGGGGCGGCGAAGGGCTTCGACTTGGCGTTCTATGTGGGGACGGCGGTGTCGTCGGCGAGTACGGCGATGATGCCGGTATGTTTACCACGAGCCACTGGGTTAACCCGAGGACTGTACTTCGGGACAGTCACCGCCGCGCAGACAAACGAGATCGTGACAATGCTGGAGGAAGGAACGGATTCTGCTGCCTGGTGTCACGCCTCCGACACCATTCCCGTCGGTTGGCACATTCTCCAAGTCAACTGGACGGGCAGCGTGTGGCAATTGTGGATCGACAATGTCGAGAAGTCGCTGACGGTAGCTGGTACGCCGGTCGGCTTTTCTCTCGCGGGAGTCGTGCAACTTGGTAGCAGTCAGACTCCTGCCGCATACTTCACCGGCATCATCGGCCACTATCAGCACCACACCGCGTCCCGTTCAGCCTCCCAGCGGATGAGGGACTACCGGGCGGTGCAGGCGGCGATGGCGCGGAAACAAGTGACGGTGCCCTCATGATGGATACGGAGATCATCGACCTCGGAGACGGTCACACGTTGGAGTTTACCTGCTGGAACCCGGACCGTGACCTGAACCCACAGTATGAGGGCATCCCCGATATCCCGAAGTTCGGGGCGATCATCACGCACCAGACACCAGAGGGTTTGGAGTGCATGTCGCATGTGAACTTCGACACGCCAGAAGTGCGTCGGGTCGAACTGCGAGAGCAAGTACGGTGGCAAGTGGAGTCCTGGGAACCGCTCACATTGTCGCCAAGCATCCTGTGTAGGAAGTGCGGCGACCACGGATTCATTCGCGCGGGAAAGTGGGTGCCCTCATGAAAAGGCCGAAGACGAAGAAGGAGCGCATGGACCTCCGCGATGAGCGCATTGCTCACGCGCTGGGGATTACGCTGGAGGAACGGCTGAAGCAGAAGGAAGAGAAGAGGGCGGAGATGGGAGGGAGGTGGAAAGATGCTCCTGATCTCGCGAACTAGGGCGCTCATGGAGACAGTGTGCTGGCACCTGGCCGCGCTGCCGGATTCGGGCGTGCTGATGTGGACTGACGTGGAT
>ORJL011562837.1_pt1 | contig 19460 bp, 19 predicted proteins | sample 1779941 | NCBI WGS metagenome assembly ORJL01 (sample SAMEA104232317, study PRJEB22302) | groundwater metagenome | biome: forest; feature: aquifer; material: groundwater | place: USA | collected 2011-08-07 | depth 5.8 m | reverse complement strand
TTATTGCTTCAAATACCGGAAGCCAGTTGCCTCACGTTGTTTATACATCGCCTAATATTATTTTTGTTGTCGGGACGCAAAAAATTGTGCCAACGCTGTCGGACGCATTAAAGCGTCTTGAAGAACATGTTGTGCCACTTGAAGACGAAAGAATGATGCAGGCCTACAACATGCACACAAACCAATCAAAGGTACTTATTTTACGATATGAAGCACCGTTTAACGGCAGAAAAATAAAATTACTGCTCGTAAAAGAAAAACTTGGATTTTAGGAAAAAAGATAAAGTCACATAAACAATGCGGCTTTTATTTTGTCGTTTGCGTTTAAATTATTATATTGCTATAGGGATGGTATAGTTATGAAACTTATATTTATTATATTTTTAGGTATTTTTGCATTAAATTATATTAATGTTCCTTTTGTGTTTGCGCATGGGAATGAGCCTGAGGAGGAATCGGTTGCGAATTCGCATCCCATACAAATAGGGTGGACTGAACATATTTCTTCAGACCACCAGGGAAAAACACGTGAAGAAGTAGCAGCGAACGTTCATGAAACGCTGAATTCCGAAGCCGACCTGGCTTTTTATAAGTTTTCTTTGCTTGCGGCCCTTTTGCTTATAATCGGTAAATTATTTTATCCGGGACATCATTCTTTACGCCAAAGGTTTTCGGCTTTGATACAAGGCAAAAAACATCAAGCAGATATATTGGAATAAAACAATATGGATAATATAAGCAAAAAAATTCATTTAGGCGCACGCCAAGCCAGTATGGTGTTGGGCGGCTTGCTCATTATTCTTCTGTTATTTTTGATCTTTTCCGGAATATTGCTTTCGTTATTTTATAATCCGGCGCCAGAGAGAGCGTACGAAAGCATGTTTGCCATCTCAAACGGCGGATTCATGAGCTTGGTGCGGAATTTTCATTATTGGGCTTCAGACGCATTGCTGTTTGTTATTTTTTTACATATGACTCGCGTTGCGCTTACTAAACCAAGCGGCAAACCCAGACGATATGCGTGGTGGTTGGGTGTGGGTTTATTGATTTTGGTTGGAACGGAAATGCTGGTTGGTACTTTTTTACGAGCCGATCAGGAGTCTTATGAAGCATATACGCATTTCTTTTTGGGAACTAACGCTATTTTGGCAAAATATTTTTATATCGTAACCGCATTTGCGAATTTCTTCTCGGAATCTTCAGCTCTTTTGCGTTTTTTTATAATACATATAATACTTTTGCCTGTAGGAATTTTCGTTTTAATTGTATTGCATAGTTTATTTGCCCCTTCCTTCCGCGGTATGCTTATACCGTTTAAGAAAATAACTGAAGGCACCATACGTGGGAACGTTATGCCATCTAAAGATTTCTGGAAACATCCCATTATCCGCAGACTCTTTTTGCTCACGGGCGTGACATTTTTAATTATTTTAGTTTTGTCGATAGTTTTGCCGGCGCCTTTGTATCCCGCGCCGTATTCCAATGTTGAAGTTACAAAGCCGCCATGGTGGCTTTTATGGGTTGTGGCTTTAGAAAACCAATGGGGTCTTGCGGCCATATTGTTTGCACCGCCGGCTTTATTTGGAATTTTTGCTCTAATCCCGTTTTTTGCAAAGGATAAACCCGGAGTTGATAAAAGTATTTTAATTTATGTAGCAACAGTAGTTATTGTTATTATGCTTAGTTTTTGGGCGATAATTGCCCCTCAAAAAGCACATACCGAACATTATGCGCCGGGTGAATCAGTAATAATTCCCGCTCCTGGCGCGCAACATTCGCAGCATTAGAAAAATAGACAAAGATGATAGTTGCGCCCTCTAAAATTTTTACTATTGCGTGTATTTCATTTATTGCCGGGATATTTGTTTATTCTTTCGTTGATCTATCCATAGTATATGCGGCAGCATTATTTTTTGTTGCCGCTATTATTTTGATAGGGCTTTCTCCCCATAAAGCCAAATGGGGTTCGAAGCGATGGCTATCTGTGGCATTGGGCGCTTCTATTATAATGTTTTGTTTTGGCGGATTAATTATATCTTTTGCGAAAACCGAAAAAGAATTGAAATATAAGGCTATTGAGCATTTTATTGATAAGAAGAGCGTGATTGTCGGCACTGTGGATAACTATCCCGATGTCCGATTAGCGAATGCCCACATAGTTATAAAAATCTTGTATTTTGATGGTAATGTTTTTAACCAACAGCTTTCTAGCCGTATACTTATATTTACCGACAGATTTTCTGAGTATGCTTACGGGGATAAACTTGAAATTAAAGGAGAGTTAAAAGCGCCTCAACCGTTTAATAATTTTGATTATCCCTCATATCTGGCAAAAGATAATATTTTTGGTGTTATTTCAAATCCGGAAATTACGGTTATAAATAAAAACGAGGCGGATAACATATTATTTTCATTTTTGTTTAATATGCGTCAGCGTCTGGATAAAAGCGTAATGAGCGTGTTGCCGTTTAAAGAGGCAGGAGTTTTGAAAGCAGTTTTATTTGGCGATGAAGGAGCGATGTCTGAAGATTTTAAAACTAAACTTAATCAGGCCGGCTTACGCCATATTGTTGCAATATCCGGAATGAACATAACAATAATCGCTTCAATTTTAATGGCCGCTTTTTTAAAGATGGGATTATGGCGCCGTCACGCATTTTCTTTTGCGGCTCTGGCCATTTTCTTTTTTGTGTTTATGATCGGCGCGCCGCCCTCGGCCATGCGCGCGGCAATATTTGGTGTGTTTGCACGCTTTCAGGAAATAATAGGCAGGCTTTCAAATGCGATAAATATAACTTTATTTGCTGCAATATTAATGTTAACCCTTAACCCTTTAGCTTTACGTTGGGATTTAAGTTTTCAGCTGTCTTTTCTTGCGGTATTGGGTTTAATTATTTTTACACCGATGTTTATGAGAATTTTTAAGCGAGTTCCGGATAAATTTATATTACGGGATACCTTAGCAATGACATTTGCCGCACAACTTGCGACGCTTCCGCTATTGATATCCAGTTTTAATAGTTTTTCTATAATCACTCCGCTTTCAAATATTTTGATTGTTCCGCTATTGCCGGCAATTACCATAGCCGGAGTTTTATTGGCGGTATTGAATTTGTTTATTCCCGCGTTAGCGGTTATTTTAGCTATACCGCTTTTATTAGTAATGAAATTTATATATTTTATAACTGAACTTTTCGGTTCATTTAATCCTGTTACGATAAGAATGGATCAATCAGCTATGACTCTATTGGGAACAATTTATATTATATTTTTAATTTGGCTTATTTGGCATGAAAGAAGCGTCAAGAAATGGCCGATTGATGAATTGGAAGAATTTAATAAAACCTATGGCGGATAAAAGAATAAAATTTTTAATCGCAGGTCTTTCTTTTGTTTTTATCATATTAAGTTATGCGCTTTTGCGCAGGCCGGACGAATATTTGCGCGTTAACTTTTTTGATATCGGACAGGGCGACGCGGCTTTTATTACAACTCCACAGGGTTGGCAAATACTTATTGACGGAGGACCCGATGCATCTGTTCTGGCAAAATTAGGGGAAGAAATGCAGCCGTGGGATCGCTCAATAGATATGGTAATCGCCACGCATCCTGAAGCCGATCATATTGCGGGTTTAATTGATGTATTAAAAAATTACGAGGTTAATTATATTGTTGAAAGCGGTTTAAGAAAAGAAACGAGTCTTTCGCGCATATGGAGAGAAGCCGTTGAGGCAGAGGGCGCTAAGATAATTTTGGCAGATTCTCCCAAAAGGATTGTTTTAGAGGAGGAAACCTTTATAGACCTGTTATGGCCGCTTGAAGAACTTAATGGAGAAATTAGTTCAAAGCCAAACAACTCGGCAATTGTCGCAAAATTATATTATGGAGATAAGTCATTTCTTTTTACGGCTGATATTGAAAGATGGGCTGAGCAAAATATTTTGGCCAACAATATAAATATTGATGCTGATATATTGAAGACTCCGCACCACGGCTCAAAAACCTCCTCAAGCGAATTATTCTTGAGATCCGTAAGTCCTGAAGCGGCAATAATTTCGGTGGGCAGAAAAAATAAATATGGTCATCCGCATGAGGCGATCATTGAGCGTTTTAATAAAATGAATATACCGGTATTGAGAACCGATAAGGGCGGAGATATTATTTTAGAGACTGACGGCAAAACTATATTTGTCCCGTAGAATAAATTAAAACAGTTTATGCAATTCTTCGGGGTTTGATTGGCAAATGAATTAAGTTTTGATATGATATCGGATATGGACAATCACCCAAAACAAGAAATGACTTTATTGTTAGTAAAACCCGACGGAGTTAAGCGCGGCTTAACGGGGGAGATAATAAGGCGCATTGAATCGCGCGGATTAAAAATAGTCGGTCTGGCTATGATTACCCCCACAAGGAAAGAGCTTGACGACCACTATCCGAAAGATGAGGTATGGTTGAAGCGCGTGGGAGAAAAAACGTTAAGTACATATGAAAAATATGGTTATGATGCGCAAAAGGAATTGGGCACGACTGATACGTTGGAAATAGGCAAAGAGGTGCGCGGATGGCTTTTGGATTTTATGACTTCGGGTCCGATTGTTAAAATGGCCATACAGGGCATTCATGCTGTAGAAATGGTGCGTAAACTTGTTGGCGCTACAATGCCTTCTGCCGCTGAAATGGGTACTATTCGAGGTGATTTTTCGGTTGATTCTGCAGCCGCAGCTAATCGCGATAAACGCTCAGTACATAACTTAGCTCATGCGTCCGAAATTATTGAGGAAGCCAAAAAAGAATTAATGTTGTGGTTTCAGGAAAATGAGATACATGATTATAAGAGGGCAGAGGAAGATATAATGTTTTAATCTAATCTGAGATATAGGAAAACCACAGATTGTTTCTGTGGTTTTTTGTTATCGTGTGATCTTAAGATATATAGCAAAGAATAAAATAGAGATAGCTAAATCACCGAATGTAGAGATCGCATCTGTTATTTGTCCTCTACTAAAAAATATATAGATAAGAATCGAAAAAATTACGATTGAAGCAAAGAGGGCAATGCCAAGGCCGCATATAAAGATAGAAAGGAATCTTTGGCCCCAAGGCGTGCCAGTCCAGTTAATAAATCTCGCGCCAAGTGTGGTTTTTTGCAAGATTTCTCCTTTGACAATTGTTTTAAGGTACAAAATTAATATTATGCTTTAAATAAAAAAAGTCCAGATGTACCATCCGTACCGAGGTGTTTTGGAAAGCAAAGTTAAGTGGGTTTCCGCACTGTTGCGCCACGGCGCAACATATATGAGAATCCCTTTAAAAAAACTACTTGAGCCAAAACCTCTTTGCGGATGGCGCATCCAGACTTTTATGAACTTGTTATTTTCTATTATACCATATTTAACCGTCTGTTGCGATCGTTAGCGGATCCAGATACCAGATATTTTATGCCTCGTTGATTAATTTTTCATATAATTGCGCATATTTTTGGGCAGAAGCGCTCCAGGAAAAATCTTGGGTCATAGCTTGCGTTTGCATGCTTAGCCATTGAGCGGGCTGTTCATTAAAAATTTTTACGGCTTTGTTTAAGGTGGCTAGCAGTGTCTCGCTTTTATATTTTTCAAAGACAAATCCCGTTTCATTATTTTTAACTGTATCTTTCAGGCCTCCCGTGCTGTGCGCGACAGGCAGGGTCCCATAACGCATGGCTATCATTTGTCCTAAGCCGCATGGTTCAAACCGTGACGGCATTAAAAATGCATCCGAACCTCCGTATATTTTGTGAGCCAGCGCGTTGTTGAACTTATCAATAAATACTATTTTTTGCGGAAATTCTTTTTTTAATACATTTATGCGGTCAGCTATATCCGGGCTGCCGGTTGCAAGGATTATCACTTGGCAGGGCAGGTCTTTTAAGATATTTTGCAATGACGGTATTAGTATATCAAAACCCTTTTGCTCGCTAAGGCGCGATACCATACCAAAAAGGAGAGAGTTTTTTTCTGGGGGCAAGCGCATACTATTCTGCAAGTTTTCTTTATTGCGGGCTTTATTTTCTAACGAAGAAATATCGAAGCGGGAGGCAATATCTTCGTCGCCTTCAGGATCCCATTCTTTTGTATTTATTCCGTTTAAGATGCCCGATAGGTCAGCCGATCGGCTGTATAAAAACCGTTCAAGTCCGGCGCCAAATTCCGTTGTCAGTATTTCTTCTTTATATGAAGGGCTGACCGTATTTATTTTGTCTGCCGTAAGGATGGCGTTAAGCAGAGTATTAATATTTCCATTTGTAATGGATAGTGGCTGTATTTTTTTAAAAATATGGCCTAGCGTTTTTTTTGCCATCTCCGCGGAATAAATTCCTTGGTAAGCCAAATTATGGATAGTGAGAAGATGTTTCGTTTTATATCCTGCGTTCTGCATGAAAGCGGGCAGAAGGCCAACGTGCCAGTCGTTGAGATGTATTATGTCCGGCTGCAAAGAAAAAGTTTTTATCAGTTCAGGTATAGCTGAACAAAAAACATTTATGCGCGCGAATTCCGGATCGCTGCCTCCGCTTGAAGCGTCGTTTTCAATATATATTCCTCCGGATGTTATGAACTTTTTTTCTTCTATAAGATAAACAGTCACCGTTGAGGCGGGGAGTGTCGCGGTCCACACACGCGCGTCCAATTTTTCTTGTCCCCATGGTATCCGGATATTTTTTCCTGAATCAACAAGACCCCAATCTTTTTCTGATATCGTTTTGTATTTAGGCATTACTATTTGTATATCGTAACCAAGTTCCTTTATTGCCGGCGGCAAGGAGCCGGCCACATCAGCAAGGCCTCCGACTTTCGCAAAAGGAGTTACTTCGGCAGAAGCAAATAATATGGACACTTTTTTCATAAAAGATTCTTTAAAAGACGAGCTAAATACTTTTTTGATTCGAATGGATTTCCCCATACAGTTATATTTGCGATAGCTGCTATGCGGAAATATTGGCGGAAATATTCTATACGCCGCGTTTCTTTGGCCGACAGGAAGCCTGTAACATTTTCCCAGCTTTTAAGGGCCATTTCCTGGTATTGCTCTCGTTTAGCGTTTGTTATTTTTAGTTCGTAGGTTTCCAGCTGCGAGATAAAGCCGGCAATATCCCAAAATCGGGGGGCGAGGTGCGAGCGGTCAAAATCGATAAGCTTTAACTGGTGTTTTCCGCTTTTGTCTATATAGATATTTTTAGGGTTCATATCACCGTGGGCGAAGCTCATTTTGAACGATCTTTCTGAATTTTCTTTTCGCCACCACGTTTTCCAATCCGACCATTTGCGGTATACGGATATAAAATATGAAGAGGGGAGCTTTTTCCGGGCCAGTTTAAGATCCCTTTCTATCCATTTAAAATAAGGAAAGCGATCAAGGAAATTAAGCTCGGTAGTTTCTGTATTATTTAGCTCTTTCAATAGCTTTGCGATGTTGCGGAAATGTTCTCGTGTTACCGTCCCGTTATTTATTAGTTCGCTTAGCGGACGACCCGCGGCGAATTCCATAAAAAACGTATTCTTATTTTTATCTATTATATATACGCGGGGGATCTTTGTTCTGATGCGCGCCTGTCCGTAAAAATATTTCAGGATTTTGTATTCGTAATTGCTGCGGTTAAGCGGCCGGTTAACGCCGATCATTTTCAGATGTTCCCGCCCGCTTTTTATATCATACGCTGCCACAAAAGATCTGGTTACCGGATCAGGATTATTCTTTATTATTTGTATATTTACGCGGAATTTGCGCGCATCCGCTTTTTTGCGCAAAAAATCTTTTGAATGTTTTAACAAAAAAGCACGGGCATATTCAGGGTCAAGCAGGGGAAAAGTCGCGGGATGTTTTTTGTTATCATCAGCCATAATCAAATATTTCTATGTTCCGGTTGTCCTGGCCGTATCTTTTTGTATTGTTCTTTGTAGCTATCCATAATCTCGCGTAAGTGCCAATCCGGGACCTCTATTCGTAAAAGATCCGTTGCGTGTATAGCGTCATAAATATCATTTTTGGTTTCGAGCTTCCAAATAGCGTCGCGCCATAAAATAGCCTTCTCAAATTCCTCATTTTGCGTGGCTTCCTGCATTTTCTCCCGCATTATTGCAATGAACGCAGCGTAAACCTCAGGTTTATTTTCGCCGATAGTTCTTTCTTTGAACGGTATCCTGGCCGCGTCTTTATATTCCTGCGCCAGTTGTCTTATATAGCCGCTTCTTTGCCACGCAAAAGCCGTGCTTATTATATCGTGGTAGAACCTTTCGCCTTCTTTTATATCTTCCCCGGCTTCTTGGATGCTTTTTAGGGTATCAAGTAATTTCCAGGCGCCCTTTTCTATCATTTCAATTGACCACCACGGTTTACCTGAAGCCCACCAAAAATGGTCGGAGGCGAATGCTTCATCCATTTTAGCTCTGGCTTTATTACGCAATTCCTCGGGACCTTTGTACGTAAGTACGCGCTGGTGAGCAAAATTAAGAAAGTGCCATTGCATGGTATGGAGCGCGTTTTCCGGATCTTTCCACGATCTAAATTGGGTGCCTTCTTCAAGATCTTTTTCTGTTGAGGCCCAGGTTGAATTTTGCGGCACGCATTTTCTGCTTTTTTTGAAATGTTCAGGTATTTCGGATATCAGTATATGCTTGAATGAGGCATCATTCCAGATATCAAAAAGTAATTTCTCCAAACCGGGCCTGTGGTGCCCGAAGGTTTCCCCGTCCATGGCTGTCAGAAGATATCTGTTGTCATTATATTCTTCGCCAAGCGTCTCAATGAATGATTTTGCCGAACGGGCCACGGCGCTCATTATTATATTGGACGGTTTTCTTTCTCGGAAGAAGAATTTAAGTTTTGGAAATTCGTCCGTAATGAAAAAGGAATCATATTTAAGTTGCCCGGATTTGCCGGATTCCGTTATTTCATCAAGTAACATCCATTCATAGCCCATATCGCTTACCACCTCGGCTACTTCACGGCTAAAAGCCATTTCCGGAGAAAAAAATCCGCGCGGTTTGTATATTTCTCCGAAGATATTTTTATTGGTTTTATGGTTAAGCTCGATCTGTCTTTTAATTTCTTCTTTGGGGATAAGGGGTAACAAGGCATGATATTTCGCGCTTTCGGTGAATTCTATTTGTCCTTTTTCTGTAAGATAACGTAGATCCTTTATTATATCTTCGTAGCCGTGTTCAATCAGAAGTTCCGCGAGCACAGCGTTCACGTTCAGAGTCAATTTAGCCCGTTCAGAGCCTTTTAACCGCTTAAGGATGGGCCGGTAGCTTTCATTAACAACACGGTCCAATATGTCATGCATTTGTCCGGCTGGCTGGTATATATGTAAGAAATTAGCCCAATACATAGTTGTTATTTTGTATAGCTTTAATTATTTATTTTCGAACCGGTGCTTTAAGATAGCTTTTTTAAAAAGAGATTCATATTTTTTAGCCGGCAGTTCCCAGGAATACACTTGTTTTAGCGCGGTTAACATGAGTTTTCCCCATGCTTCAGGATCGTTCTTGTAAAGTTCCATGGCGCGTACTATTGCCGCAAGCAGGCTTTTTGGATCGTAAGACGAAAAGACGAAACCGTTTCCTTTGCCGGTTTTTGGATCAAAGTCCGTAACTGTTTCTGAAAGGCCTCCCACGCGGTGTACTATTGGTATAGAACCATAACGCAAACTTAAAAGTTGTCCGAGGCCGCATGGTTCAAAGCGGGAAGGCATGAGGAAAAAATTTGAACCGGCGTAAACCAAAGTTTCATGTTTTTGTTCAAAGGGCTTGTAGCCGAATTTCCCCGGATATTTTTTTGTCGCCTCGGTAAATATTTTTTCGTATTTTTTATCTCCGCCTCCCATTATTACCAGTTGAATGTCCAGTTTCATGATAGCCGGAAGTATTTTTATAAGCAGTTCAAAACCTTTTTGTTCGGTTATACGGGAGACCATCCCCACGACAGGTTTTGTCTGGTTAATCTTAAGACCAAAATATTCCTGCAAATAAATTTTATTTTTCCGGTTTGTATCGAAATTTTCAATACCGAACTTTTCGGGCAGACCAGGGTCTGTCTGCGGATTATATTCGTTGTAATCTATGCCGTTTATTATACCGAAAAGGTCTTTTTTTCTTGCTTTGAGTTGCCGGTTAAGACTTTCACCGAATTTTTCCGTCATTATTTCCCGTGCATAGTGTTCGGAAACCGCCGATATTAGGTCGGCGCATAAGATGCCGCGCAGAGCAAAATTTATCTTCCTAACCCCTTCGGTGTCGGAGAAGGAGGGAAGCGGAGTTGTTCCCGTGTCTCTTTCTTTTTCGGGTACGGCCCACCAGTCACCTCCAAGCTGGAAAGCCAAATTGTGTACGGTAAATATTGTAGCCGGATTGCACCCTTTTATTTTCTGTTGATGTATGAAGCAGGGCGCTAAGGCTGCGTGCCAATCGTGGCACTGGATTATGTCCGGCTTCAGGTCTAAGGCCTCAATTGCGGGTTTTAAAGCCGCATTAAAAAATAAAAAACGTTCGTTATCGCGTTCAAAATGGTAAATGTGTTCGAAATTTGAGAATAACGCGGGATTATCTATAAAATAAACCTTGATCGTGTCGGTAAGGTCGCCTTGATATATATCCGCAAAAAGTGTATTTTCAGCGTCTATTTTTACCGGTAGGTTTGAGAGTATGAGTTTCGGTTCCGGAACATGGCTTTTTATTTTTTTATGGTAAGGAACAAATACGGTGACGTTGTGGCCGAGTTGAGCCAATGCTCGAGAAAGCGATTTAGTTACCTCTCCAAGCCCTCCCGTTTTTACAAATGGCGCTATTTCTGCCGAAACGCTTATAATATTTAGCGGGCGTTTTGTCATAAAAAGCGGACTAATTAGTCCGCTTTTATTATATCACATAAATATTTATTTATTTTTAACGCGGTTCCCGTTCTATTTCACCGAAAGGATATTCCTTTTCCCGATGCGCCATTAATTCTTCAGGGTGTTTGCGGCAAAATTCAATATAGTTGTCTATGGCGTTTCTTTGTACCGTGTTGGCAGAATGAGAATATAATTTAGTTTCACCTAGTATATATTCGGGATAATTTTCTGCTAACCATTTAATAAGATCATATCCCTGAATTTCTCTTCCTTTTCCGTCATTTTCGCCCAGGTCATTGTCTAAAGCTATTTCTTCTATTTCAATGCTTTCGGATTTAGCTTTTTCTATTAAAGCTTTGAATTCAGAGGAATTTCTTGCTCCCTCCCAACCTTCGGGTATTGGTCTGTAATCATCCAGATATATTTTCATATTTTTATATTACAGTAGCGCGATATATTTACAATAAAAAACGCTCTGTCAAAGAGCTTTTTGTAAGGTAATAATTAGTCGGGGTGCTGAGAATCGGACTCAGACTACAAGACCCCCAGCCTTGCGTACTACCACTATACGACACCCCGTATGCCTACTTGGTTTTTGATAAACTTTTAATGCAGCTAACGCAGGCAAGTACTTTTTTGCCGGCCGGATAACCTTTTTTTGCAAAAGGTAAAGTTATCCACTGGAGGTTGGGATATTTCCTAACTCTGCTGGTTCTATTATAATGACCGCGTAGGAGTTTTCGGGTAGAAGCCATTACAGAGGTTTTATTACAGAGGGCGCAATGTTTTCTCATAAATATAAAAATAGTTTAAGGATGAGCTTGACGGCTTAAAGCATTAAGTTAAACACTAAGTTATACTTTTACCTCCTTTTTAATATTTTTGCAACTCTATGGACCCATCATTAATATTACAATTAGTAATTTTGTTATTTTCAGTGGTCATTCACGAGGTGAGCCACGGTGTTGTTGCTTTACTGCAGGGAGACGCAACAGCAAAACGTGCCGGACGTTTAACGTTGAATCCCATAAATCATATCGATCCAATCGGCACAATTTTATTGCCGATTTCATTGTTGCTTATAAGCGGCGGCTCAACTTTTTTTGGATGGGCAAAACCGGTTCCTTATAATCCGTATAATTTAAGAAATCAGAAATGGGGAGCAAGCTTGGTTGGTTTGGCCGGGCCCGGCTCAAATATTCTTTTGGCTCTGATTTTTGGTTTAATGATACGTTTTGGTTTTGGAATTTTGCCGGTATTTTTTATACAAGCGCTTGCTATGGCGGTAATGATAAATTTAAGTTTAGCGTTTTTTAATTTAATACCTATTCCGCCGTTGGACGGCTCCCGGTTGCTTTTAGCTCTCCTTCCGGCACATATTGCGGAAAAGTGGGGAATGGTTTTGGAACGTTACGGAATGCTGTTTTTAATGTTCATGGTGTTTTTTATGAGCAGTTTTTTCGCGATCTTGTCGGTGCCAATATCTTTTTTGTTTAGGTTGTTTACCGGGTTTACCGTTTAAGAAAAGATTGCTGAGTTGTTTTTTATCAGGCAGTTTTTTATTTGGCTTTAAAGTTGACACAAGCTGTCCGTTTTGGTATTCTTTAATTCGTTTTGAACTATTAATTTTTATGCCAACATTACGACAATTAATAAGAAAACCGCGAAAGCGCATCGGTAGGAAAAATAAAGCGCCGGTTTTGGCATATTCTTTTAATACAATTAAAAATCGTCCAAAAATACACTCATCTCCGTTTAAGCGCGGTGTTTGTATAAAGGTTACGACAGTTACTCCCAAGAAACCAAATTCCGCTTTGCGTAAAGTTGCGCGTGTTCGTTTGACCAATGGCGGTGAAGTCACGGCTTATATCCCGGGAGAAGGACACAATCTTCAGGAACACTCTGTGGTTGTTCTTCGCGGCGGCCGCGTAAAAGATTTGCCGGGAGTTCGCTATCATATTGTACGTGGAGTTTTGGATACGTCAGGCGTTGAAGGCCGAAGAAGGTCAAGAAGTAAATACGGCGCAAAATCACCTAAAGAATAATAAAAATAATTTTTATGAGAAGGCGTCCAGCTACACCCAGAAAAATCGATCCGGATTTTTTATATAGCAATATTCTTATTGCTAAATTTATCAATTATATGATGTATGACGGTCAGAAACAGACCGCGCGTAAATTGGTCTACGGAGCGCTTAAGGCAATTGAAACACAAACCAAACAAAACCCTGTTGAAGTTTTTGAATTGGCAATTAAAAATGCCTCACCGATGCTTGAAGTAAAATCTCGTCGTGTTGGTGGAGCAACATATCAAGTTCCCCGAGAAGTAAGGGGTGAGAGAAGAATGGCCCTGGCTTTTCGTTGGTTAATTGCCGCCGCCAGAAACAGAAAAGCAAAAAATATGATAGAGAGTCTTTCCGCGGAAATTATTGATGCTTCAAATAATACGGGTCCGGCTATAAAGAAAAAAGAAGATACGCATCGCATGGCTGAAGCCAACCGCGCGTTTGCTCATTTTGCTTGGTAAGAGTTATTTTTTATGCGGCACTGCCTTCGTTACTATCTGCGGGGACGATTGTTGGCAAGCCGTTTCGCAAAGCACCTTCCGGCGAACTCGTCGCTGCGCTCCTCAAACAGCGCCTTACGGTGCCTTGCTCAACGGGCCAACCTCTGTCTCCTCGAATGTAACTCAGACAGCGCCGCATAATTTTTTGAGATTTAGTTTTTATGTCCAACGACCGTTATCCAATTGAAAGAGTGCGCGATATAGGCATTATTGCCCATATTGATGCCGGCAAAACAACCGTTACTGAACGGATACTTTTTTATACAGGCATTTCTCATAAAATAGGTGAAGTGCACGAAGGTGATACTGTAATGGATTGGATGGAACAGGAGAGAGAGCGCGGCATCACAATTACTGCCGCGGCAACAACTTGTTTTTGGACTCCACGAGCTATTGGGGATGAGAAAACAGAAAAGCATCGTATTAATATTATTGATACGCCGGGTCACGTTGATTTTACCGCAGAGGTTGAAAGATCTTTGCGCGTGTTGGACGGAGGAGCTGTTATTTTTGACGGGGTTGCAGGCGTTGAGCCGCAATCGGAAACCGTATGGCATCAGGCCGATAAATATAAAGTTCCGCGCATTTGTTTTATAAATAAGCTGGATAGGATGGGCGCGAGCTTTACCCGCAGCTATCAATCGATACTTGAGCGCTTAACTCAATTCGCGGTTCCGATATTTTTACCGATAGGTTTGGAAAGCGATTTTAAAGGATTAGTAGATTTAATTGAAAAAAAAGCTTATACATTTGAAGGCGAGCATGGCGAGAAAATAATTGAAATAGAAATTCCCGAAAACATGAAAGAGGAAGTTGAGACCGCGCGCGCGATACTTATTGAAAAAGTTGTTGAGCAGGACGATAAATTATTATCAGCATATCTGGCAGGAGCAGAGCCTTCAGTAAAAGATTTACACAGTACATTGCGCAAAGCGACCATTGCAGGAACTATTGTTCCGGTTCTTTGCGGTGCCGCTTTAAGCAATAAAGGAGTTCAGTTTTTGTTGGATGCAGTGGTCAGATATTTGCCAAGTCCTCTGGATGTTCCTCCGATCATGGGCGAAAATCCCAAAAACGGTCAGCAAGAAGAAAGAAAACCAGAAGATACGCAACCATTTGCCGGTTTAGCTTTTAAAGTAGCTACAGATCCTTTTGTCGGTCAACTTACATATTGCCGTATTTATTCAGGAAAACTTGCCCGTGGTACATATGTTTTGAATTCTAGTTCGGGTGACACTGAGCGTATCGGCCGTATTTTGCGTATGCATGCTAACGAAAGAGAAGAGGTTGAGGAAATGTATGCCGGCGATATCGCAGGTTTGGTTGGCTTGAAAGCTACCACAACAGGTGACACTCTTGCCGATATCGAACGTCCAATAATTCTTGAGAGAGTAACATTTCCTGAACCGGTTATTGCTATGCGCATTGAACCTAAAACAAAAGCAGATCAGGAAAGAATGGGCATTGCATTGAAACGTTTAGCCGAAGAAGATCCCACATTTAGAATTGTTACTGATCAAGAAACAGGAGAGACAATTATTGCTGGTATGGGTGAACTGCATCTTGAAATTATTGTTGACCGTATGTTTCGTGAATTTAAAGTTGAAGCAAATGTAGGCCGACCGCAAGTTGCGTATAAAGAAACAATTCGTACAGAAGCTGAAGCAGAAGGAAAATATATTCGTCAGACAGGCGGTCGTGGTCAATATGGCCACGTGTGGTTGAAAGTTGAACCGCTTGAACGCGGTAAGGGTTTTGAATTTGTGAGTGCCATTAAAGGAGGCTCTATTCCGCAAGAATATATTCCTGCGGTGGGAAAGGGAGTTAAGGAAGCATTAGATCGCGGTGTGCTTGCCGGATATCCGGTAGTAGATACAAAAGTTACATTATATGACGGTTCATATCACGACGTTGATTCTTCGGAGGCCGCATTTAAAATTGCCGGATCTTTAGCTGTTCAAGAAGCCGTTAAAAGAGCTCGTCCGGTTTTGTTAGAGCCGGTAATGAAAGTTGAAGTTGTAACGCCGGATAATTTTTTGGGAGATGTTACAGGAGATTTGGCTGCTCGTCGCTCTAGAATTGAAAACTTGGGCGAGAGAGCAATGGTTAAGGTTGTAGAAACCAAAACCCCCCTGTCTGAAATGTTCGGTTATGCCACTCAATTGCGTTCAATGACACAAGGACGAGGTTCTTATGCGATGGAATTTGATCATTATGCTGAGGTCCCGGATAATATAGCCGCAACGATTGCGGAAGGCAAAAAATCAAGGAGATAAGCTTTAAATAAACAGCTTTTTGCTTAAAAAGAGCTTTTGTGGTTTGGTCTTGACGATTTCTTTTAAGTTCGCTAACATAAGGAACGTTGCGTTCAAAGACGCAACTCGTTAATATCTACGAAAAATTTTTAAATTTACAAATAATTTTTTTAAATAGACGAATTTTTAAGATCAGGATTAAATTACTGCTCTTACATCTGAATCTATAATTTATAAAACACATATGGCTGAGGGAAAATTTGAACGAAATAAACCGCATTTAAACGTTGGTACTATCGGTCACGTTGACCACGGTAAGACAACTTTAACCGCGGCCATCACACACGTTCTTAAATTGAACGGGCTTATTGATAAAGAAGAATCAGTAGATCAGATCGATAATGCTCCGGAAGAAAAAGCACGTGGAATTACAATTGCTTTACACCATTCTGAGTATCAATCAGAAAAGCGTCATTACGCACACATCGATGCTCCTGGTCACGCGGATTACATTAAGAACATGATCACCGGAGCTGCTCAAATGGACGGTGCCGTATTGGTTGTTTCAGCAGCGGACGGTCCGATGCCTCAAACTCGGGAACACATTCTTTTGGCTCGCCAAGTAGGCGTTCCGGCTGTTTTAGTATTTTTGAATAAAGTTGATATGGTGGAGGATCCGGAATTAATAGATTTGGTTGAAGCTGAAGTCCGCGACTTGTTAAAGAAATATGAATTTCCTGGTGACGAAACCCCGATAATTCGCGGCTCTGCGTTGAAAGCTTTGCAAGCTACTTCGGCTGATGATCCATTTGCAAAATCAGTTATGGAATTGGTTAATAAACTTGACGAATACGTTCCTGAACCACAACGTGATATTGATAAACCCTTCTTGTTGCCAGTTGAAGACGTATTTTCTATTGAAGGACGCGGTACAGTTGTTACAGGAAGAGTTGAAAGAGGAATTGTTAAAGTTAATGAAGAAGTTGAATTGGTAGGTTTGCGCCCAACAACAAAGACTGTTGTTACCGGAATTGAAATGTTCAGAAAGAGTTTAGATGAAGGTAGAGCCGGAGATAATGCAGGTATTTTGTTGCGCGGTTTGAAGAAAGAAGATGTTGAACGCGGCCAAGTATTGGCTAAGACAGGAAGCGTTACTCCTCATACTGAATTTGAGACCGAAGTATATGTATTAACCAAAGAAGAAGGCGGAAGACACACTCCATTTTTTGCAGGATATAAGCCGCAGTTCTATATGAGAACAACCGATGTTACCGGTGATGTTACTTTGCCTGAGGGCACTGAAATGGTTATGCCGGGTGACACCGTAAGAGTTAAAGTTAAACTTTTGGCTCCGGTAGCCTTGGAAGAGAAACAACGATTTGCTATACGTGAGGGCGGTAAGACAGTAGGTGCCGGCGTTATAACTAAAATAATTCAATAATAGAAGTTTACTTGCATCATGGCTGCCACAAAAAAACAAGAGAAAGAAGATTTGAAACAGCGTTTGCGGATAAAAATCCGCGGATATGACCATAAAATTTTGGATATATCCACGCGACAGATCGTCGAGACGGCCATGCGTGCTAATGCAGAAATAGCCGGACCAGTACCGCTGCCTACAGAAACTCGACGCTATACCGTGAATCGTTCAACTTTTGTTCACAAAGATTCCCGTGATCAGTTTGAAATAAGAGTTCACCGCCGTTTAGTTGACATTTTTAACCCAACCCCTAAACTAATTGATGCGTTAACTAACCTGACCCTGCCCGCCGGAATAGATGTTGAAATTAAAATGTAGTTAGTTTTAAATTTAAATATCGATATTTAGATACAATTCGTATCATGATATTTTTCCAACTAGCTTATACTAGCTTTATTCAAAAGCATAAGTAAGCATAGGAGAGCCTTTATGGCTCTTTATGTGCCGACTTATGTCGGCACATTTTTGTTTAAAAAAATATGAAATTTATTTTAGGAGAAAAAATAGGAATGACCAGAATGTTCGATGCGGCAGGCAACGTTGTACCTGTTACTGTTTTACGTGCGGGTCCGGTTGTTGTAACTCAGATAAAATCAGTGGAAAAAGACGGATATAAAGCTGTTCAGGTCGGCTATGGCAGAAGGAAAAGATTAGCCAAGCCACAAAAAGGACACCTTAAGGGTAAGGGTAACTTAAGCTGGCTTAAAGAATTTAAAGCGGAAAACAGTAGTGAATTCGCGCCGGGATCTCGTATAGACGTTTCCGGTTTTGAGCCGGGAGATATGGTCAATATTCAAGGCATTTCAAAAGGAAAAGGATTTGCGGGAGTTGTAAAGCGTCATGGTTTCCGTGGCGGTTGGGCTTCTCACGGAAATAAACACGCGTTGCGTGCACCGGGTTCTATAGGTATGTCTTGGCCGGAAAGAGTTCCAAAGGGGAGAAGGATGGCCGGAAGAATGGGTTACGACAAAGTTACAGTTAAAAATTTGGAAGTTATTGAGGTGGACAGCAAAAATAATACTTTAGCGATACGAGGTGCGGTACCGGGTAATAGAGGAAGCTGGATAGTAGTAACTAAAAAATAATTTAGAAAGCATGAGTAAGGTCAAGTTATATACACAAAACGGAAAAGAAAAAGGATATCTGGATCTGCCGGAAGAAGTTTTTGATGTTCCTATGAATAAGGACCTTTTGTATCAGGCCGTCCGCGTTTTTACTGTAAGAAAAAGGAAAACAATAGCTGACACAAAAACCCGTTCTGAAGTGCGTGGAGGCGGTAAAAAACCATGGAGACAAAAGGGCACAGGAAGAGCGCGTCACGGCTCTATTCGCGCTCCGCAATGGCGAGGCGGCGGAGTTGTTTTCGGTCCAACCAGCGAAAAAATTTATACAGCCAAACTGCCTTTAAAAATGAAAAAAAAGGCTACATGTATAGCTCTTTCCGCTAAAGTAAGGGATGGCGAAGTTATGGCACTCGACAGCATTAAATTGGACGAGGCAAAAACAAAATATATGGCCGAGGTATTTAATAATTTAATGTCTTCTCAGAAAGGCAAAAACAGGAATACGCTATTGGTTTTGAAAGATCGGGATGAAGTTATTTTTCGTGCTACGCGTAATTTACAGGAAGTTGATATTAAATCCGCAGATCAGGTTAATTTATTGGATATTCTTTCTAAAAAGTTTCTTATTGTTACTCCCGACAGCATTTCAATATTACAAAAACGGTTTGGTTAAAAATAGTTATGGCAATATTTTCTAAAAATAAAACCGCAAAAGCTGCAAAGAAAAAAGAAAATTTGGCACCTCAAGGCCGAACAGTATTTTTGCCGCTATTTCCTCACATAACCGAAAAGGCATCAGCTCAAGAAGAGCAGGGTAAATATGTTTTTGGTGTTCCCCCAAGCGCAACCCGTGGTCAGGTAATAGAAGAATTTGTGATTAGGTTTGGGGTTAAGCCTTTGAAAGTTAATATTATACAGGCAAGAAAGAAAGCCCGCCGCAGAGGAGCTTTTATCGGATATAAAACAGGTAATAAAAAAGTGATTATAACTTTGCCAAAAGATAAAAAAATAGATATAGTCCCCAAGTAATAAAAAATCATGAAAGTCTATAAACCAACAACACCAGGAAGACGCGGGATGACGAGTATTGATTACTCGACGCTTTTGACCAGAAAAAAACCGGAGAAATCTTTAACGGTGGGTTTTAAACGAAAAGCCGGCAGAAATCATCAGGGAACAATAACCGTTCGTTTCCGCGGAGGCGGACATAAAGTTAGATATAGAT
>ORJL011759403.1_pt1 | contig 19491 bp, 18 predicted proteins | sample 1779941 | NCBI WGS metagenome assembly ORJL01 (sample SAMEA104232317, study PRJEB22302) | groundwater metagenome | biome: forest; feature: aquifer; material: groundwater | place: USA | collected 2011-08-07 | depth 5.8 m | reverse complement strand
TGGACCCGTTACCCTTCCTGAACGGTGTAATGCCTGGCAAATAGCTTCACCATAGGAGAACTTACAAGGAATCGCTTGCGCCGATTGTCAAGGTCATTAAGAGCCAGTACACTAGAGAAGTTCTTTCAAGTTCGAGATGATGCGGTCAGGTTTCTGCCGCTCCAGCCGCCATCGCGGATGGTAGCTTTCGGGACGGACCACCGCGGCGGTCAGGGCGCCGGCCTTCCTGCCCGCGATCATGTCCTCTTCCATGTCACCGACGTACATAACCTCGCCCGGGCCGGCGCCCATCCTGCCCATCGTCAATATGACCGGCTTGGGTGATGGTTTCTGCTCGTCACAGTCTTCCTGGCCGGTAACAACGGCGAAGTAGCCGGCAAGGTCGAACTTCTTCAAATGTTCCGCCAGGAACAAGACCGGAATATTGGAGACGATCCCCAGCAAAGTGCCCCTGCTCTGGAGTTCGCCCAGCACTTCCTTCACCTCAGGGAAAAGGCCGACGCCTTCAGCATATCGGGGATAGAACTCCCGGAAACTGGCATCCACTTCTTTCAGAAGTTCCGGCGGCACGCCGTTCGCCAGATGAAATTTCGGAATCGGCAGCATGAACCGCTCCCGGAACTCGTCCAGCGTGCGGCAGCACTTCACCCCGAAAGCCTGGTAAGCGTCTGAATTGGCCCTCCAGACGGCTTCAATGTCGTTCAGGATGGTGCCGCTGCCGTCAAAGATGATGGCGCCAATCAACGCTTGGCTACCGGCAGGGTAAACAGGAAAGTGGAACCCTTGCCGGGCTCCGATTCCACCCAGATGCGCCCGCCGTGGGCCTCCACCAGAAGGCGGCAGACCCGAAGCCCCAATCCTATCCCCGGCGTCCCACCCTTGTCCAGCCGCTGGAACCGCTCAAACAGCTTGGCCTGGTCTTCCACCGAAATACCTTCTCCGTGGTCCTTCACGCTGACTACGATGTGGTCTTTCTCCCTACGGGCCGAGACTGTCACTTCACGGCCATCCGGAGAATATTTGATAGCATTGTCAATGAGGTTGTGAAACAGCCGCCCCACCCGGACCTGATCGATCAGCACAAGAGGCAGCCGGTCGGGAATTTCAACCGTAATCCGGTGGGTAGAGTACCTGTCCTTCATCTTGGCGCGAACTTCGCAGGCCACTTCCTTGATGTCGGCCGGATGCTTTTCCAGCACCAGGCGGTTCGCCTGTGACCGCGAAAGTTCCAGAAGGTTCTCCAATATCCCGGCGAGGCTTTCGGAACCGGCGATGGCGTCACTGAGAAGCTCTCTCTTCTCTCCGTCGGTTAGTCCGTCAGACAGGGAAGTATAGAGGGACCCGATGACCACCGTTAGTGGGGTCTTGAGTTCGTGCGATACCATCCCGATAAAGTCATCCTTAAGCTCGTCCACCTTCTTCCGCTCGGTTATGTCGGTGACCATGGAGAGAGTGCCGATGAAACGCTTTTGCTCATCGAACATCGGGGAACTGCTGACCAGTACCCATATATTCTTCCCGTCCCTTCGTCGCACCCGCATTTCGTACTGTTCCGGCACGCTCTCCGAGGAACCCCGTCGTTTGCCGTCTATTACGGCGGCGGCTTCGGGATCCACGAATTCGCCGTACGGACGGCCGATCATTTCTTCGGCCCGGCACCCCGCGATTTCGCCCATGCGCCGGTTGGCGAATTCGATCCTTCCACCATCGTCGACCACAACTATACCTTCGTTAGCCATCTCTACGATGCGACGATATTTCTTCTCCGTCTCTTCCTTTTCCGCCCACGCCTGGCTCAGGCTTTCCTTGAGCCGCTTGCGTTCAACAGCATAGAGCAGCGCCTGCCGCAACCAACGTGAGTCTATGCCTCCCTTAACCAGGTAGTCTTCCGCCCCCTGCCGCACCGCCTGGACGGCCAATTCCTCATCGCCATTCGAGGTCATGGCGACCACCGGCAACCGGGGACACCGTTCCTGGAAACGTGTCAGGGTTTCCAGGCCGCGGCTGTCGGGCAGACCGAGGTCCAGCAGCACCACGTCGACTTCATTAGTTGACAGAAACTTCAATCCCGAAGACAGGGTTTCGGTGAAATTCAACGTGAAGTCGCCGGGAGCGTCCTTGAGCATTTCCCGGACTAACCGCACGTCCCCGGGATTGTCCTCGATTAGTAGAATTTTCATCTATATGTCTTAATCCCCCTTGATCCCCCTTTTCCAAAGGGGGAGAGAAACTCTATTTCGGGGGCAACTTGACTATCGTCAGCCAGAACTCTTCTATGGTCCTGGTTATCTTCATGAACTGCTCAAAATCAATCGGCTTGGTTATATAGCAGTTGGCGTGAAGGTTGTAGGCTTTCAGGATATCCTCTTCGTCCCGGGACACCGTCAAGACCACGACGGGTATGCGCTTCAGGCTCGGGTCAGCCTTGACCTCAGCCAGGACTTCCCGCCCATTCTTTTTCGGCAGGTTGAGATCCAGCAGAATCAGGTCGGGCCGGGGAACTTTGGCGTAAGCTCCTTGCTGACGTAGGAATTCCATCGCCTTGACCCCGTCGTCAACCACAAAAAGATTATTGCGCATCTTGCTGGCCTTCAATGCTTCCTGCGCCAGGCGAACATCCCCCGGATTGTCCTCCACCAGAAGTATATCCACTATCTTCCCCCCGTTAGGGTCCATTTGCACTCCTTTTGCCTTGATGAACAGGCGACCAAAGTTAGGCCTGCACCAGAATTGCAGCCACCCGATTCGAGCCTATGTCAGGCCTTGCCCGGGGGCCTCCGCGGGCTTCGTTGCAGGCACCGTGAAGTAGAAGGTTGATCCTTCTCCTAGCCTGGATTCCACCCATATTCTACCACCATGCCGCTCTACTATTCTCTTGCAGACCGCCAGCCCTATGCCTGTCCCCGGATACTCCTTCCGGGTGTGCAGCCGCTGGAATATCAGGAAGACCTTGTCGAAATACTCGGAGGCGATGCCAATCCCGTTGTCCCGTACCGAGACAACACACTGGTTTCCCTTGATCTCAGCTGAAATGTGCACGCTAGGCGGCCCTCCGCGGCGGAACTTGATAGCGTTGTCGATCAGGTTCTGGAATACCTGCGCCAACTGCCCGCCATCGCCGTAGATAACGGGCAATGCCTCATTAGTCACTTCTGCGGCTTGGTCCTTGATAGCCAGCTTCAGATTGCCCACGGCTCGAAGCAGAGCCTCTTCCAGGCTGACCTCGCGGAAAGGTTTCCCCCGTGTGTTCACTCGTGAGTAGGCCAGCAAATCGTTGATCAACATCTGCATCCTGGCAGCCCCGTCATGGGCATAGTGAATAAAATCGTCCGCCTCCTGGTCTAGTTTCCCCTTATATCTGTCGGAAAGGAGTTGAACATAGCTGGACACCATGCGCAGCGGCTCCTGCAGGTCGTGCGAGGCGATATAGGCGAACTGCTCCAGCTCGGCATTGGACCGGGCCAGTTCCTCAGTCTTAATCTTGAGGTCTTCCTCCGACCTCTTCCGCTCGTCTTCGGCTTGCTTGCGCTCGGTCATGTCGAATCCGTAGATTCGAAGACTTCCCGTTTCCTCTCTCTTCACGGCAAATTGCTGGTAGTACTTCTGCCCCACTTTGACTTCCCTATTAATTCGATCGTTTTCCGGCGACCGGGCGGACCCAAACTCCTCTACCAGTCCCGCCAGGAACGGGTGATTGCCGCCCAACTCCTCCATCTCCGGGAAGAACTTCCTGGTTGCCGGGTTGACGTAGACCATCTTGCCCGTCAGGTCCATCTCCATAACAAACATGGGATTAAGCTCAGGGTAGCTGGCCAGATAAGCCAGCCGCTGTTCCGTCCGTTTCCGCTCAGAGATATCATGAAACACGGTCACGGCGGCAACGGCCCTGCCCGATTCGTCCATCACCGGAGCCGCGCTCCCGCTCACGGTGACGTGCGTACCATCGGGCCGTCGGACGATAAACTCATTGTTCAATACCACTTCCCCGGCCCGCAAAGCCCTGGAGCCCGGAAGTTCGCTGGTAAGGCAAGTTCGCCCATCCAGCGTCGTGAACCTTAAGGACCGGAGGTACGCTTGCAGGTTCATCCCGCTGCGATCCGCGCCCCACAACTCAAGCGCGCGCCCGTTAATCAAAGCGATCTTGCCATGAGTGTCACTGAACACAACCAGACCTGAAGGGATGGTCTCGACCACTACCTTCAAGAAACGCTCCCGCTCCTTGGCGGCCTCCTCTGCCCGGGCTCGTTGAATGCCGACTCCCAGCATCGCCGATATCTGTTCCACTTGCCCCACCAATTCGCGGGGGACCTTGTTCCTTTCATGGTCCGCCAGGTGAATCAGACCGACAATGGCCGTAGCGGAACAGATGGGCACCAGGGCCAAAGACTCATAACCCGCAGCGCTGCACACATTGCGGGTTTCGCCTTTCTCTTCTTCCGAGACCGTGGCTACAAACCTGCCCAGGTCGTTCGTATAGAAAGAACCGTGCGACGTATAGAAGAGCTTTCGGGAATCCGCTTCTCCTCGGAGTACGTTGACACACAAGCACCGGTCGCGGTTGACAGAAAGAGGACTTTCGGACTCGTAGAATTCCAGGCTGAAGCCATCATAGGCAGCATAAGGAATATTGCCCGCCTCATCCATTAGCCGGATCCCCACCGCCTCGCATTTCGTCAGAACTTTCATCTCCTCGACTAATTCTTTCAGCAAGGGCATGAGTTCACTATGACGATTGGCGATTTCCAGGAAACGCCGCGCCGTCCGGAGTTCCTTTTCCGCCTGCCGGTAGGCGGCGTTCTCCACCAGCTCCATCTTTCCCTCTTTTCGGATGAGGGCGAACTGGTGCGTACGCATGACGTCCAGGATATCAGACGTGGCGCACCGGTCCAGTGAATAGGTGCACAGGGCCAGCATCCGGTATCCGCCTATCACGCTCTGCACCGCGGCTTCGTAGTGGGCGAAGCTGTTCCAGTCCTTCTTCTCCAGCCAAAAGGTATTCCCGGTGAGGCGCAAGCCGGCAAACCCCCGGGATATGGCCTGGTTCAGTTTCTCGACCCAACCCCTCAACACCCTGTCCTGTTCAAAAACGCCGCCATCAAGATACCACTCATCGTGCGGCAGGATTTCTATCTGCCCCTTTTTGAGATGGCTGTCGAAACCCGGTACCGCCCCGCGCATAGCCTCGATCGCTTCCTCTACCCCCAGCGGCTCCGACGTGACCCACATGCAGAATTCGTTGCTATCCAGGCCCGCCTTGAAGTATGGGACAAGTGTGTCGAGAAGGTCCTCCTTCGTCCGGTAAAACTGGCAGAAGTGGGTGCCCCACGGCACCTTCCCTATAATCTCAATACCTGTTTGTCTGAGTTCGTCTTCCATGCTGGCGCCCCCGGATGACGACGTTTAAGAGTCTCCATGGCTCCAAACCAACGCCGACGCAACATTATAGAGTTTGCGTCGAAACGATGCAATGAAATGAAACAAGGTACGTTGGAAGCAGGAAGCCGCAAGCCAGGAGTGTACCGATCGTCATTGCCTGCGAAGGCAGGAATCCAGGCACCGGTCCGTCATTCCTGCGAAGGCAGGAATCCAGGCGAAATGCCTGTCTGGCGCTGCCGTCCGAACGTCGGAGCAATGCCGGACGCTCGCGGGCACGGAGGCCCGCGGTACAACGGTCCGGGCATCCACAGGCAGGGCCGCCTGTGCCACCACCCATTTTCAGCTCGACTGCTCGACTGCTCGACCGGCTACTTCCGCGCCGGCCACCACCCCATGAGCGTATTCTTGCCGCACTGAGTGCATTGCACATGGACGGCAACATACCCCTTAGTCCTGCAATGGCCGCATTGAAACGTCTTCTTTGCGGCCAGCCCGGGAGTCAACTTCAGGCAACCCACAATGTCCTCCACCTGGCCCCTGATTTCCTGGAACCTGGCGGCCATCTGCTGCATGTTGGCCGGCACCTGAGACAACGAGCCGCTGAGCTGTTCCATTTTCGTCTCCAGTTGACTCATCCGTTCCAGGGCCTTTTCCGCTTTGGCCAGGCGGCCGGCGAGATCAGCGACAGTCAGCCGCAGGGGGTCGTCCTCATCGGAATGCCTGGGGCCCGGTCCCGGCCCGCCCGCTTGCATCGCGGCCTTCGCCGCGACAACGTGGGCGGCCGGCTGAGGCGGCAAAGGCTTGGCCGGAGCTATCGAAGAGAAGAGGCCGTCTATTTCCGCCTGAGACATCACTTGATTGTCAGACATCAGTCGTACTCCAGCACTCGGGTCACCAGCCTGTCCTGGTATTCCCTTCTGGACAGGTCAAGATCGTTTGGCTTTTCCAGCGGCCGGCCGAGCCGGTCGCAAGAAACTCGCACCACCGGCCTGCCATTCAAACCGAGATTGGAACTGGACACAATGCCCTTTTCCCCGGTATTCAGCTCAACCATAAGCCCGGTGGGATAGCACGGTATTTGTCTCACAAACAGCATTACTATCTCCGGACTGAATTTTTCCCCGCTGTAGGCCATGATGTATTCTATTACTTCATGAGGCAGGAGCCTTTCCTTGCCCGGCCTGGCTGACACCAGCGTGGCGATGCTGTCGGCCACCGCTACGATCTGGGCGAAGCGGGATATGGCCTGCCCTTTGAGTCTCCTGGGATAGCCGCTGCCCTCCCAGCTCTCATGGTGCTGCAGGACAATGTCAGCCACCGGCCCTTTTGTTATGGGATTGGAGTTCAACAGTTGATAGCCGAGTTGAGGGTGCTGGTTCAGTTTTTCGATCGCGTCCGACCGCAGCAGGTCAGTATCCATCCCGATCAATGACGGAAATCGGATGTAACCGATATCCTTGAGCAGCGCCGCCATACCCAGCGTCGTCAACTCCGACGATGGCAGACCGGACATGTGCCCTATAGCCAGCGAGAGAATAGCCGTCTTAGCCGACTGCAAATGAAAGTAGTCCTCGGACGAGACGCTGCCGGAAAGGGCTACCTCTCCAATGGGGTTGAAAGCGCCGTCGCCGGCGACGGCGCTGACGGCTCCAAAGACTTCCTCCATCTCCCTCCGGGCGATGCTATCCAGATTCTTGTGTTCCATGAAAAGTTTCCGAAACGCCCCGGCCATCCTTCCCTCCATCTCGGGGGCAAACATCGGCATTACCGGCACGTCGGAAGTAAGGGGGTCATCAACCAGCACCTCCGTGACCCCACAGTTAGTCATGGTCCGCAGCGACTCATGGTTAATCCTGGCGGACCTGGCCAGCAGCAACTTGCCGCAGGGGTCGTATACAGGCAGACCGAGGACCATCCCCGGCCTGGCATGTTTTACCGTTATGCGTCTCACTGTCGGTGCCTCCGGTTAACTGGAACGAATGGAACTGGCCGCTAACGGCGCGGCTGTAATTGGGGCTGCCTGAAGCCTCCGGTAGAAGCAGGGGCTCAGCCGTTCGAACCCCAATTCCCCGGCGTCTGACATGGTCTCGGTCGCTCCGATGAAAAGCACTCCTCCCGGCTTGAGCGACCTGGCGAAGCGCAATTTGAGGCGCTTCTTGGCTGCTTCCGCAAAATAGATTACCACGTTGCGGCAAACTATCAGATCAAAGCCGAACTCCGCCGGATCCAGCATCAGGTCGTGCCTGCGGACATGGACCCTTTCGCGTATCTTCTGTATCACCGAGTACGAATCTCCCGAACCAACGAGATACTTCTTCATAGCCTCGGGAACGTTCTTGACGTCGGCCGCCCGGTAGGGACCCCCGGCTGCCGCCTTGCTGAGGCTGTCATCGTCTATGTCCGTCGCCAGTATTCGATGAGAGGAGAAGGGCGTCAAGCACTCCAGTATCATGGCCATCGAGTAAGCTTCCGCCCCGATGGAACACCCGGCGCTCCAGATGTTGAGCCTGGGGCTATGCTTGAGCAATTCCGGCAGGATTGTTCTTTGCAGTACAGTGAAATAGGGCAGGTCGCGGAAGAATTCGGAAACATTAATAGTCAGGAAATCCCGCAGACGGGCGACTTCCTGTTGGTCATGGGAAAGGATTTCGCAGTACCGGGCTACGTTGGTTCCCGCGGCCCTGGCAATGAATCCATCCAGGCGGCGCATCATCTGGTTGCTCCGGTAATTTTCGAGGTCGAACTTGACCAGTGTCCGTATTCTATTCTTGAGATATTCGTATTCTTCCGGGCTCATAGCCTTACCTTCAGTTACCGGTGCTTCGTTTGACTACAGGCTCTAACGATTTCAGATGCCATCTCTCCCAAGGGCACTACTTTGTCAACAATCCCGGCCTGCACCGCGCTCTTGGGCATTCCGTAGACCGCGCAGGTGGACTCGTCCTCGGCAAGTATCTTGCCTCCGGCCGCTTTGATAAGCGACGCGCCGTCCGTGCCGTCGGCGCCCATCCCGGTCAGGATTACCCCCACCGCAGTCGACCCAAACACCTGGGCCACCGATTTCATGGTCACGTCCACCGACGGTCTTACACCGTGGACGGTGGGACCCTGATTCAGAACTATTCTGAAGTTTTGGCCAATGAGCATGTGATGGTCGCCCGGCGCCATCAGTGCCTGTCCCTGCAGGATATCGCTTTCAGCCTGGGCTTCTTTGACTTTGACGTTCGAAGCCTGATTGAGCCGGTCGGCCAGAGACTTGGTGAACATGGGAGGCATATGCTGGACTATGAGCACCGCGGCAGGCAAGTCAGCAGGTAAAGCAGGGATAAGCCGCATCAAAGCTCCGGGGCCGCCGGTGGAGCAACCTATGACCACCAGTTTCTCAGCCCGCGAGCGCTTTTCCGCGGGCGCCGTTCCTGCCCCATGCCGCATGGCCGGCGTTGCGCCGGCCCTGGTGAGTAACCTGTTCGTCCTGGCAACTATCTTTATCTTGGCCGCCAGAGAACTCGCCATATTGCCATCCCCTACCGGGCTGATGGCAGAAGGCTTCAAGAAGAAATCGACCGCTCCCAACTCCAGCGCCCTGATGGTTGCTTCGGCGTTTTCGCTGGTCAGGGCGCTGAGCATGATTACCGGCGTCGGACACTCCGACATAATATGGCGCAGGGCAGTCAACCCGTCCATCTCGGGCATCACCACATCGAGCGTAACCACGTCAGGGCGGAGAGCTTTTATCTTTTCCAGCGCTTCGGCTCCGTTGGACGCCGAACCGACCACCTCGATACTTGGGTCCAGGCTCAACTTCCTGGAAACAGCCGCCACAACGAAGCCTGAGTCGTCAACCACCAGAACCCGGTATTTCTTTGGCGAAGAATCTGTCATGGCGGTGCTACACAATTCCGTACGGCATTCTCTAGCCGACCATCTTTTTGACGGCGGATATCACTCTGGCCGCGTCGAAAGGCTTTACCACAAAGTCCCTGGCCCCTGATTTCAGAGCTTCGACCACTATGGTTTGCTGGCCGATGGCCGTACACATGGCGACTCTGGCGGCAGGGTCTATCTTCAGCAGTTCCTTCAGGGCCTGCAAGCCGTCCATATCGGGCATGGTGATATCCATAAGCACCCCGTCGGGCCTGGCTTCTTTGTACTTGGCCACAGCCTCCGTTCCGTTGCCCGCTTCGACCACTTTGTAGCCGTTCTGCGTGAGCAACTGCAGGCACTTGTGACGCATAAAAGCGGCATCGTCAACTACCATTATCGTCGGCATATCTGACTCCTTTTCGGCCGATGTCCTGCCATTTGTCCGTTCATATTTCTTGTTCCTGGCCGCCCGCGTTTTTCACGGTGACCTTGCCAGAGCAAAGGTACAATCGCACCGTTCTTCCCTTGTTGCCACCGGTCTCCGCGGCAACAACGCGAGGCGCCTTTAGTCTTTCCAGGGCGGCGACTACCTCGGCCAGGTTCCGCTCGCCGGTCTTGAAGGCATTGGTAATCCCCGGGGCCAGCGACATTTGAGCGCCGCCGGCAAGCTTTAGTACCAGGCGAGACTTGCTCCCTCCCAGTTTGGTCATTTCTTCAATGAGAAGCGGCACGCCGGTGTCGGCAAATTTCCCCGGGTTGCTTTTTTCGTTTCCGTCCCACGCGGGTAGAACTATATGGGCCATCCCGCCCACTCTGGTAACAATGTCGTAAGCACAGACGGCTATGCACGAGCCGATGCCGATGCAAGCCAATATTGCCGCGGGCGAACGCGACACCTGCCGTTCTCCCATGCCGACCACCAGCGTGTCGGTTTTCGGAACAATCGTTTCGATCAGCATCGTGTTGTTCATTAGTCTAGCTCGCCGTTGGACTTCCGCTCAGCGCAGGAAGCACCAGGAAAGTACCCGACAGGTGCCGGTCGCCTGTTCCGAAACTTGTCTTGACCACGTAAGCGTAGTCCGCCTGGGCCAGAATGTTGGCAAGAGCAGCATCCAGAATGGAACCTGCCATGTCCATCATTACCGCCGGCGGCGATGGATGAAGGGTAGTCCCGGTCCCGTCGGCAATGTGGTTCAAGAAGAACGAGCCCATTATGTTGCCGACCTCTCCGAGGACCGAGGTCTCCATTTCCAGCAATTCGGTGGTGGAATTGGGCGGCTTCTCCAGGAGAATATCTACGAGGTCAAAAGCGATCTGGGGCTTGTAAGCCACCAGCATGTGGCCGAAGACACTGCCGGAAATAGCCAGGTACACGCCCACGATAATCGTTTCGGGACCTCCAAACAGGTCGGCGATGTCTTTCACCAGTATCTTTTCATACTTTGTCCCGGTCACCCTGATTTCCTGGCCCAGCATCTGAGACAGGCCCATGATGGCGTGATGAACTCCACCCATCATTACCGCGGCAGCGTTCACCCCACCCAGTTCCATTTTAGGCTGCAAAATTTCCTGCACCAAAGTCATTAACTCCTTTCCCAGCAGGGGCTAGTTTGCCCCCGCGGGCTGCCTTTTCACCTTGAAACGGACTCCACCTGCGTGCATTCGGCCCCTGGCTTGCCCCTGGACTGTACGCGGCTCGCGTCGGTCCCTCTGATCAAAGAGGCGACATCCAGGATGAGCACCACTTTACCGTCTCCAAGAATACTCACTCCTGAAATTCCGTTCGTCCCTCCGGTGAGTTCCAGCGATTTGGCAACTATTTCCTGCTCCCCAACCAGAGAGTCCACTATTATGCCCACGTTCATCCCGGCTACCTTGACTATGACGATCGGACTGGCGCCATTGGCGACCTCCTCTTCGGTTTCCCAACCGAACACCCGGCTCAATCGCAGCAGCGGTAAGACGTTTCCGCGGAATAGAGTAACCTCTTTGCCGCGCACCGTCTTAATATCGTTGGCGTCCAGTTTGCCGGCCTCCATAATGCTCGACAGCGGTATGGCGCAGACCGTGCGGGCCACCGAAACCAGCAGCGCGGGAATGATCGCCAGCGTCAGCGGCAGCGTCAGCGTTATCCTGGTTCCCGATTTCACGGTAGAGTGTACAGAGATCGAGCCGTGCAACAGTTCAACGTTGGTCCTGACGACATCCAGACCCACTCCCCTGCCGGAAACTTCGGTAACCTTGCCGGCAGTGGATACCCCGGAGGCAAAGATGAGTTCGGTGGCTTCGCCGTCCGAAAGAGCTGCCGCTGCCTCGGCCGAGATTATGCCCTTTTTGACTGCCGCCTTCCTGATTGTCTCAGGGTCCAGTCCTTTGCCGTCGTCCTCCACCACGATAATGATGTTGTCCTGCTCATGATAGGCTGAGAGCTTGATGGTCCCCATTTCCGGCTTCCCAGCCAGTCTGCGTTCCTCGGGGGACTCGATCCCATGGTCCACCGAATTCCTCAGCAGGTGAATCAGCGGGTCCCGGAGGTGTTCGATGACGCTCCGGTCGACTTCGGTCTCCTGGCCCACCACCACAAAATCAACTTTCTTGTCCATCTTGCGCGCCAGGTCCCGGACCATCCGGGGCATAGTGTTGAATACGATTTCGATGGGTAGCATGCGGATTCCCATAATGTCCTGCTGGAGAACCCCCACGATCTTCCCAACCTGAGACACGGTGTCCACCAGATCGCGGACCATCTCGTCATCCCGGTATTTTTCTCCCAGCGTCTTACCTATCTGGCTGATCCTGTTACGGTTGATGACAAGTTCCCCCACCTGGTCCATCAGAGAATCCAAACGGCTGACGTCAACCCTGACCGTCTGCCCCAGGACCGAGTCCTGTTTCTTCGCGGCCGGAGTCGATTCAATCAGAGACGAGGGATGGTTTTCCGGCGGAGCCGCTTCGACCGGCGAGGACGGATGATCTTGCGACAGCGGCGCCGGCGCCTCCGCTGCGCCGCACACGGCGACGTTGAGGCTTTCTATGTCTTCCACGGCAACTATGGCCTCCCTGATAGCTGCCTCGTCCCTGGCGGATGCCGCCAGCAAACGGAGATCATGTCCGGCTTTGCACTCCTCGATCTCCTGTTGCGAAGGGACCGAGTGAATGATCCGGGCAATGGGTGACAGTGCCTGGATCACCTGGAAACAGCGGATGGAGGCCCAGTCCGTCCCCAATTTGATAGCTACGGTAACATCATAGGACCGCAGTCCCTCCGCCATCGCCTCCCTGAGCCTGTCGCGGGAATCCTTGTCCAATACGAAATCCTCGCCGGGCGAAGGCGCCCCTGCCTTTGCCGCCGCGGCCGTCTGCGAGGCGGCCGCTCCCAGTTCCGCTACCGCCGGCCCGATGTCGGTTTCGGAGGTCCCCGGCGAAACCAATTCCCCCTTTAGAGCCCTCATAACATCCAGGCCGCTGAGCAGCGCGTCAACAACCCCCGGGCTTACCGGCAGCGTTCGCTTGCGGACCATGTCGAGAACGTTCTCCATGGCGTGCGCCAGCCCCGCCATTCGCTGGTGGCCCACCATCGCTGACGACCCCTTAAGCGTGTGGGCCGCTCGAAAGATCTCCTGCAGCAGGTCCGCGTTATCAGCCTCTCTCTCCAGCCTGACAATATCTTCATCAAGCAGTTGAATCTGTTCATCGGCTTCCTGCAGGAACAGCTTCAAGTCTTCCTGGGTTATTCCTTCGGCCAAATCCACGGGGCTTCCCTTTATCTTTCTTTTAGTATCGGGCCTTTTCCGCGCTACCGCGGCGAGGTGCGATCAATGGCCGCTTCCAGCCTGTCATACTTCGGCAGAGAAGCGGAGTCACCGGCATAGCGTCTATGCTACCGACACGGTCCTTTTTTCTTTCTGGTGATTGCGCCCTTCGGCTTCATTCTGGCAAGCCGGCTGAAGGTTCTTGCCTCCGTCGGCAGCACTGCCAGCCGCGACGTCGGCAAGGCTGCCATCCTTGAGCAAGAGCTTGTCCAGGTCCAGCAAGATTACCATTCTCTTTTCCAGCTTGGCGATTCCCAGCAGGTAGTCCGAGTCCGCCGCGGTGATGATGTCGGCCACCGGCTCGATAGAGTTGATCGGAATACGGAGCACTTCGGTAACAGCGTCAACGATGATGCCGATGATGGTGCCGTGGATATTCACCACTACAATCCGATTATTTTTGCCTCTTTCAACCTTGTCGAGACGGAACCTTTTTCCCATGTCGACTACCGGAATTACACGGCCCCGGAGATTGATCACTCCTTCCACAAAGAAAGGCGCCCTGGGCACTCTGGCGATGGGCTGCATCCGGATTATCTCGTTGACGGCCGCTATATCAACGCCGTAGGTCTCGCTGCCCAGCTCAAAAAGCACAACTTGTCTTTCTGCCCCGGTAATATCGTTTGTCATGACATCTCCTCTGTTAGAGGTGAGGGGAATCTCACCAAAAATCAATTCGTCGGTTTCAGTCGCCTAGGCTCGGACCTTCTTTTTCGCCATGGTCTTCAGCACCTTGTCCACTTCTTCGGCGGTGTCTTTGCCGTTTCGGGACGAACCGTGACCATGGCCGTTGCCGTCAATGCTGAACTGAGACGAGGCCTGCATAAGCTCCTGGGCCATCTTGGACAGCGACTGGGACGACGCCACAACTTCCTGGACCTGCGCGCTCATCTCCTCGGTGGAAGCAGACATTTCCTCGGTAGCCGCGCTGTTCTGTTCGATGGTGGCGGCCACCCGGCTGGTAGCATCACTTACCTGAGAATTGCTGCATTCCATCTGCTTGGCCGCGGCGGCGTTTTGTTCGATTGCCTTGCTCACAGTGTCGATGACTTTGACCATGCCGCTGGCCGAAGCGCTCATTTCCTCGGATGCCGCCGATATCTGCTCGATCTGCGAAGCCATCGAAGCCACCGCATCCACGATCTGGCCCAGCGCGGCGCCAGCCTCATTGGCCAGTTTGGAGCCTTCTTCAGCCTGTTTGGCCCCTTCGATAGATGACTTGATGGACTCATTCACGCCTTTCTGTACGGCGCTTACCAGGGCGGCAATCTCCTTGGTTTCCTTGGCCGTTCTTTCGGCCAGCTTTTTGACTTCGTCGGCAACTACCGCGAAACCCCTTCCTTGCTCACCGGCCCGGGCCGCCTCGATAGCGGCGTTAAGCGCCAGCAGGTTAGTCTGGGCGGCGATGTCATCAATAACGGATATCATGCTGCCGATTTCCTCGGAATGCTTGCCCAGTTCACCTATCTTCTTGGCCACGTCCTGCATCGAGTTGTTGATCTGGCGTATCCCATCGATGGTCTTTTCGACGGTGGAGGTACCCCGTTTGGCGATTTCGGCCGCCTCGGTAGAACTCTTGGATGCCTCCTGGGCGCTGCCGGCAGTCTGCTCGGCGGCGCTGGATACCTGCTGGACTATGGCCGTGGCCTGCTCTACGGCCTTGGCCTGTTCCTGGCTCCCCGCGGATACCTGGCTGACAGCCGCGGACATCTGGTCAAGGGCAGCCTTGACTCCGCCGATGCCCTTGGTCTGCTCTTCCGCCCCCTTGGCTATCTGCTGGCTGACGGTAGCTATCTGGTTAGTGGCCGAGCCGGACTGCTCCGAGGCGGTGGCCAGTTGCTCGCTAGCCGCGGTCAGGTCGGCAGAATTCTCCTGAACCTTACCAATTAGGTCACTCAGATTAGTGACCATGGTGGCAAAGGCATTGCCCAACAGGTCCTTGTCAGATTTTGGCGCCACCCTGATCGTCAGGTCGCCGTTAGCGATCTTCTGAGACGCGGCAGCCATCTCCTGCACATACTTCTGCATGTCACCATAGGAGGCCGCCATCTGGCCCACTTCGTCTCTGGAGGTCACCATCACCAATTCAGTAGGATCGCCCACCGCGATCTTGTTCATGGCCGTCTTGACTTTGTTGATGGGGCCGGTGATACTGCGGGTAAGGACAATGGCAACCATCAGTCCCAGCACAGCCGCCAGAGCTGCCATGCCGACGCTGAGAACCGTGGCGCCCTGGAAGGTCTTGATGCCATCTTCGTGGAGGCCCTCGGCAGCTTCTACCTGGATAGTGATCATGGTTTCGACAGCCGTGTCCAATGCTTTACGTGCATTCGATGCTGAACCGCCTGAGTTAAGCAGAGCCTTCACTTCATCTTCTTTCCCTGCCTTGATGAGAGACAGACACTTATTAACCTCACCCCAGTAGGCCGCCCACGTTCTGTCGAATTCCACCAACGTTGCCTTCTGGTTGTCCAATAAGTTGGTTGCCCGGTAAGCCTTGATGTCGGTGTCGACGGCTGACTTGGCGGCGCTGATTTCCTTCTCGATGGCCGCCATCTGGTCTGTCATCAGGGTCGCCTTATAGACGTCGCCGCGAATTCGATACAATTCTTTGTTGACGTTTCCCAGTTGCTCGATGGGTACCGTCCGGTCGTCAAACATGGAGGTCATTCCATCGTTGATGTCCCTCATCTTCACGAATCCGGTGACGGCGACCGCAATCAGCAGGGCTATCACTATTAGAAAGCCGCCGATGAGCTTCGCGCCGATTTTCATGTTCCCTAGTGCTGACATTGATTTATCCTCCTTTGATATGGTTTGCTGGTATGATGATAAGAGTTGAAGTTGTTCTATGAAACGAGACTTTCACCCATTTATTTGGGAGATATCCCTTACCGCGGGTGGATGTTAGCCCGCATTCCCGTCCCCCTAAGGAGGGTTCAAGCTTTCTCCGATATTGCCGGCGACTTCTTTGACGCCGCGATAGGAAAGAACGATGACCACTAACAGCACCGCCAAGGTGGTCAGGAATGCTACTAATATCTTTGCCCCGATGTTCATTTTTCTGCGTCTCCTCAATGGTCTCGCGCTGCCACAGGCACGCCGGCGATGGTTTCACAGGGCCGGGGCCGGCGGGCTGGTAACAGAATGGGGCCCGCTGGCTTATCGGGCGGCTGCCGTGGCTTCCTTCGCCTTGAGAGTCTGCCCCGGTTTCAGCAGCGTGAATCTCCCCGTCGGCTTTTCCTCTTCCCTGACTTTCATCAGGAAGTCGCAGGTCATGCACGAAAGTTGCTTCTGGGCAAAGGTGCCCTGGACCTTGCCGCCGCAGAACGTGCCGGTAACAGCCCAGCACAGTCTGCCGCCGTTCTTGCCGCCGTTGGCCCCGTTACAGGAGAAATCAGTCACCGCCGGGCAAACCCCGAGTTCGGACATCTTGGCCCCTCCCGGCTCTCTCCCGCATTTCTTGGATTCCCAGCAATTCAGTTTCGCCATAGTGTTCCTCCGACTAATTTGAGACTTCAGTGAAATTCTAGGGCGAGCCGGCGGGAGATCGAAACAGGGACAACCCCAAAAGCGCTTGGGGAAAACACCCACTACCTGGAAGGTGGCAGACCCCAGCCGGAAGGAATCCCCGGCTCAGACGCCCAGTGTGGACAAGAGTCTGCATTAGAAGTATTATTGCCAGCAATGTCTGATACAGGGGCGGGCGCCAATTTCAACAACCTCATAGATGCTCTGCCATTCGGCGTCCGCGTGCTCTACGACAACGGCGAGCTTCTCTATGCCAACCAGGCCTTTCTCAACGTTTCGGGCTGCGGCAGCGTCGAAGAGTTGCAGAGCTTGCCCAACCTCGGGGCCGAAGAGCGCCAGTCTCAGGAATGGATATACAAGGAAAGCGAAAGACTCAACAGCATTATTGACGATTTTCTCAACGTATCCCGTATAGAGACGGGGATGCTGAAGATCAACCCTGGCAAGATATCGCTGGCCACACTGATATCCGGAGTGATGAGCCGTTGCCGCTGAAAGAGGACGAAGATAGAGAAAATAGAATCGATTGACGCTTCGGGAAGCCGCCGTCTGAAACTCCTCCTCGCGACAATGATAGCATTGGTGGCCGCAGACGGGATAATCAGCAGATTCCTGATTGAGCACGGATTAGCCCGCGAAGGTAATCCGCTACTGGTGTCGTGGATAACCCGTGACGCCTTTATGTTCATTAAGCCGGCGGGCGCGTTGTTGGCGGCGCTGGTCCTGTACGATGTCCACAGACGTCATCCCAGGCTGTCATTGGTTGTGACCCTGTGCGCCACGGTATTCTACGCAGGACTGGTCTGGTGGAGCCTGCTGATATTCTTTGCCAACCAGATATGACAATTCTATTGTCAACTTGGTCCTGTTCCTCAGTTCGGCGACAGATTACCTACCCTTACTGATTCCCTGGTCACCCGCCACAGCCTCAGGAAACGGGATGTTGTCACGACCTCTCAAGGGCCACTTCGAAGAGAGCTAACGGGAGATTCCAGCGCCCTCCTCTGACAGGGGGCATAACTTGCCCGGCTTACTGATGAAGCCTTGAATTGCCATGTTTGATGTGCGGAGTGGGTGGCCAGATGCAAGCAGCACTTGGCCTCCCTGAGGGCGCTTCACGATTATGTAACAAAAGCCACCCCCTCCCGTTTAGGTTGTTGGGTTTATGACATTTTGTAATGATTTTCAATAGGCCAAGCCATAGCTGTGTTGTGGGCTTGTGATGATTCTGTCATGGTTCTGTCATAACGCGTAATGTATTTGTAATGGAAATGACTTGACGTTTTCGATCGACCATATTGGAGAGTTCCGCTATCAGGCCATCGATTCGGTAGGTGTTCGGCATGCCGCTCGGGGGGCTTGCCATCCCTGGTATCTGGAGGAGAAGTAATGAAACGACTGCTGGCGTACGGCGCCCTGCACAAGAAGAAGCTCTTCCTAATGGGCATGGCCGTTTTCGGTTTTCTCGGCGTGGGAATTCCCGTGATAGTCCTCGCCGGTTATACGGCCATCGAGGGACTGGATTCCTCCGCCTTCTGCACCCAGATTTGCCACGAGGTCCACTATCCCGAAGCAGTCACCATCGAACAATCTCCCCATTCCGGGGTAACCTGCGCCGATTGCCACGTCGGCCAGGGGACTGGAAACCTCATACGGTCTAAGTTCCGTGGCTCGTTCGACATGCTCCCCACCATCACCGGCAGCTACGACCGGCCCATTGCCACACCGCTCAAGGACCGCCGTCCTTCCAGCGAGACTTGCGAAAAATGCCACTGGTCGGAGAAGTACTCCGGCGATGTGCCCCTCATCAAGACTACCTACGAAACCGATGAGGCCAACACCAAGAGCACTCTGGCCCTCGTCCTCAAGGTAGGCGGTGGCAAACAGGAAGTGGCCACCGGCATTCACTGGCACAGTACCGGCAAGGTCTGGTACCTTCCCCTTGACTACAATCGCATGCAAATAGGCTGGGTGGCCACCGAAGACTCATCGGGTCAGATCACCGAATATGCCGATCTGGCCCGCATCAACCAGATCACACCGGATCGCATTCAAAATGAAAAACGACTCATGGACTGTGTCGACTGCCACAACCGGGTGACGCACCTCTTACGCTCCCCCGGTGAACTGGTAGACGCGGCCCTTTCCCAGGGAACCATAGACAGCAGCCTTCCTTTTATAAAGGAGGAGGCCATGCGGGCCCTGGTACCTCAGAACAGCAGCCTTGATGAGGCGTACGACAAACTCTCCGACATCAAGGTATTCTATCGTCTTTACTACCCCGGAGTCCTCGCTCAGAAAGAGGCTTCGATCGACTGGGCTATTTACAAGCTGGAAGAAGTTGCCAGGCTGACAACCTTCTCCGATGGTCTCGACTGGAACACCCACCTTGACAACGGCGGCCACCAGAAGCCCGATGACAAGGGTCAGATAGACTTCGCAGCCCTGGCAGCCACAGACGATACTCCAGGATGTTTCCGGTGCCACGGCACTCTGACAAAGGTAGACAGCGCACCGGCCGGCAGTCTTGACGAAGTCCTCAACGGAGGAAACCTCAGCCGGATCGTCGCCGGGCTCAATCCTGGCAGGATCATCACCGGATCGGGCGGTGTCAGAGCCAGCACCATTGGCTTCAATCTGGATGGCGCCAATCCCGGCGGAGTCAAGTCCATCGGTTCCAGTGCTGAGCGGATTGGCGCCAACGCGTCCAACCCCCCGGAAGGCACCCTCGGCGCCGACTGCGAGTCGTGCCATCACACCTACAAGTCTTCTTTCGCTTCCCCGCTGGCCCCGGCTGTTTCACACCCGACGGACAAGCTAGACAACTGTCTCGCCTGCCACAACCCATCTTCGGCCAGGCCATTCGAGACTAATCATCCCTGGACCACTAATGAAGCCTGCGCCGCCT
>ORJL010928313.1_pt1 | contig 19492 bp, 10 predicted proteins | sample 1779941 | NCBI WGS metagenome assembly ORJL01 (sample SAMEA104232317, study PRJEB22302) | groundwater metagenome | biome: forest; feature: aquifer; material: groundwater | place: USA | collected 2011-08-07 | depth 5.8 m | reverse complement strand
GGGCGCCTTGGAGCTGTTCAACGTCATCTGGGTTGAGGGCGCCATACCGCCTAAAGGCGGGACTCCGAACCTTGGCGCTGCCGTCCAATGGCGTTCGGAGTCGAGTCCTTAGCCGGTGCTTGGCGCTTCCGCCGCCCGATAAGCTGATGGTTAGGAGGGTGGTTGCGTCTGGAGCGGCGCCGATGCGCATGGCCGGGCAGCGGCTTCTGAGCCGTTGCACGGAACAGGCGCTCACCGACAGCCGGGGCCCCATTCGCGGTACGGGCGCGGCTCATCGCAGTCCCGGGCGCTTCGCCGGGGCTTTGTAATCCTTGTGCCAGGCAAGCTGCCACAGTCGTTCCAGGCGCACCTGCTCGACGTGGCCGTCGTAAAACGAAAGGTTGATCGCGCCGGGAAGGAGCGCCTGGGGCGGTTGGTTCGTGGTGATAGACGACGGGCGCGACCCATGACGCGGGATGGTGACGACGTTGATGCCTGGATGCCAGCCGCCTTTGATCTGGCCCGTCTGGAGATCGGTCGCCGGCAGATCCACAGCCCGCGGCCAGCAGAAGCTAGGGTGGACACCGTCCCCGAACACGGGTGTCTGCGACGGGAGTGAAACGTCTCCGTCCGTGCCAAAACCCCGCGGGCCGCCCGGTCCCGACGGTCCTCCCCACCAGCCCCACCCTCCCCACCAGCCCCACCCTATGCCTAAATAGTTGTTCACCACGTAGCTGCCCGCCCTCACTTCGGGCCGGCCTGGAGGCTCGGGAGAGTCCCACCCCCACCCCCACCACGACCAGTGGGAAATCGGGAGCGTGGACCACGCGGATCGAACCGAGCCCGCATAGAGCGGGCCGGGACCCACCACGGCGAGCACTGCCCCGGGTCTGGGTGTCCTCAATGGGGCGCTGGGACAGATCCAACCTTCATTTGTCTTGCCCCAATGAGCGGACGACCACGCCCCCCGGGCGCTCCCCCGATAACGCTGGTAGAAGGTACTGGCGTCCGGCGGAACCCCATCCCAGGCGCCATCCAGCCGGCCACCGTCGTCGTCGATGGCGCTCTTGTAGCCGAATGTGATCTGCCGGAGGTTGCTCAAACAGACGATGCTGTTGGCCTTCGCCTTGGCGCTGGACAACGCCGTGAGCAGGAGGCTGGCGAGCACGGCGATGATGGCGATGACCACCAGCAATTCGATCAGGGTGAAACCTCCGAGCAAATTCGAGTCCGCGAACCCCATCCCCCCCTGTGCATTCCCCGTCCGACCGTTGGTCTTGCGAGTTTTCATGGCTGGCTACGTGGCGTTGACCGACCCTAGCTCCCATTAAAGCCGAGCGGCGCTCATCGCGCACCGTCAAGGCTTGGCGACGAATACGCTACTCCTCTCACCTTCTGACCGCAAGTCCGAGCCGTTTCAGGGGTGGACGAGTGGACGAGCGATAAAAGTGGGTTTTGGGGTTTTGCTATTAGTTTTGCGCGAATATTGTAGTAGCGATACTAGATCGCTGGTCAAGTCTCAACTGCCCCAACGGGGCTCTGTCTCGAAGCCCAGGGTTGCGAGGAACGAGCTGGAGGACCGAATCCCGTTGGGATTCCTGGCGGAGACGTGACGGTGTGAGGTGTCTTATCCCTGGCTACGTTGTTGCATCCTCTCCAGCCTCTCTGGAGACCTCTGGACATCTCGCCTCACATAGCCCCCACTTTTATCTCGTGCACCCCCGCTTCAGAGACCACGCGCTACAGATCAAGCGGGTGGATGGGCTGCTGCAGATGCTTGGATGAGGCGCGGTAGGCGGAAGGACTAGTGCCGGTCAGGTGGCGAAAGAGACGCGCGAAGTAGTTGCTGTCCGGCAAGCCCACGGCGCCGGCTACCTCGGTCACCGTCAGGTCGCGCTCGATCAACAGGTCGCATGCCCGTTTCACGCGGAGCCGGTTGACATACTCCATGGGGCTGACATTGAAGGCCCGTTGGAAATAGCGCTGCAAGTTCCGCGGGCACATGCGCGCCAGCTCGGCCAGATCAGCGAGGCAAATCTGATCGGCGTAGTGATGCTCGATGTAGGAGATCACCCGGTTGACCGCCAGCAACGTTTGGGACTCCGGCGCGGTCATGCCCGTATAGGCGCGCGAAAGGTAGCCGATGATCCTCATGAGCAACGCCAGGCTCATGAAGGTGTAGCCATCCTGCTTCAGCTTCAGCTCGACTCCCACTTGTTCCGCCCACTCGGTGACCTGCCGGCGCGTGGGCGGTGGCAGAAACAACCTGCTTTGGAACTTGTGGCGCTGGCGGAAAGAAGGTTCCAGCTCGAACAACGCATGGTACCCCGGCAGCCGCGACAACTCGCCCAACGGGAGCGGCAGACGCTTGAGATCGAAGAGGATGTTTACCAGCTCCAGATGGTTGGTTTGACCGTACCCATGGGCGATGCCCGGGTTGATGACGAAGGCGTCGCCGGCGGAAATGGGGTAACTGGCTCCCGGCGTCAAGTGCGAGGCGGAGCCACCCAGTATGAGCACGAGTTCCGTGAAGTCATGCGTGTGGAGTCCGAGGTCGATGTGCTCCTCGACCCAGATCACCGCCAGCGGATACCCGCTCCCGCCGAAGATGTCGGGCCGATCCCCCACGAAGTGCCCGTGGTGAGGCAGCGGCAGGGAGGCGATGGGCGTTGGATCGACGACTTGGACACTCATAACCGGCTGTCGCATTTGTGCTATGTTCCAGCGCCGTCGTCAAGGGGAATCACCTGATCCGGACTGATCACGCTACAGACGGGCGGATTGGCTAATGGCGAGACGGTGCGCATTGAGAAGTTCCTGGACGCCAATGCCAACGGGGTCGTGGATGCAGGGGAGCTATTGGTGCGGAGTTTCCTGTTGACAGACGGGCAGTCGAGCGTCATTGGCGGCGTGACCAATATCAATGTGCCGGGCGATTCAGCTCCGGCGGAGGGGGCCATCACGGCGCAACTGAATCTGCAGTCGAGCGGCTTCATCCAACAAACGGTCGGACAATACGCCTTCAAGCTCTCCAGTCCAGCCGGTCTATTTGCCGGCTCTTCAGGTGATCTGCGAATCCACAGACAATCTCGTGGCCCTCGGCTTCAGCGACGCCAACGGCAATTTCACCGCGCCGACCACGGCCAGCCGCTGGAGAGTCAACACGGACAGTCAGCAGTTTTCATTTTACGGCTATCTCCGCTCGCAGGACCGGCCCACGGTGGACACCGCCACGGGCAGCGTGACGGTCCCGACCATGGCCTTCCGTAAAGGCACGGCGCTGATTTACGGCAGGGTCAAGGACGACCAGAACCATCCGCTGGCCGGAGTACAGTTTTATTCCAGCGACAACAATAACCAGTATGAAGGAATCGCCAGTACGGACCAGAATGGGAACTACGCGATTGCCGTCAAAGGCGGCGCATGGAACGTGAGCGTTGACAGTGAAAGCCCGGGCTATGCGAACTATGTCTTCACCGGGGGCTACAATATCACGCTCAACGGTGGGCAGGCCGTGCTCCAGGATTTCGTGGCCAAACCCGCGCCGTACCACATCACCGGGTACGTGAGAAACAACAACAACGAGCCGATCGCGGGCGTGGATGTCTGGCGCGAAGCCACCATTAATGGCACCAGCTACAGGGCCTTCAGCGTCACCACCGACGACAACGGCTACTACTCGAACAACGTCGCCAACGGGACTTGGAGGATTTCACCGGCCTGCGACGGCGATCAGAGCCTGAGCCAGCTCGGGTATCAATGGGTCAGCGAGCAGCAGGTCAGCATCAACAACAACAATGGTGCCGCCAACTTTGTCGCCCAGCCTCCCGTGCCGCTACGCATCACCACGACTTCGCTGCCAAACGGCACAGGAGGCGCGTTGTACACCCAGTACCTCAATGCCACCGGAGGGCAACCCCCCTACAATTGGTCGCTCGCTCTCGGTTCAGCCGGTCTGCCGCCGGTTCTCTCCCTGAATTCGAGCGGGCTCATCTCCGGCACGCCCGGCGCCAGCGGCACTTTCAATTTCATCGTGAATGTCACCGACGCGTCGTTCGCTTCCGCAAATCGCCTGGTTGAGATTATCCTCTACCCCCAACCGACGCTCAGTTCCCCAAGCAAGCCTTCGGTCAGTGACTTCGAGTTCCTCGTTAACGGCCTCGCGGGACAAAACTACACGATTCAGGTGTCGGGCAATTTCATGAACTGGACCTCGATTCAGCTTACCAATGCGCCGAGTGACACCTTCAGTTCAAAGCTGGGTAACCTTGCCACGGACAATTATCGTTTCTACCGCGTGATGGTGGGACCGTAGCCTCGGACAAATTGTTGCGTCGGCAGTGCTTCGCGCTCAGACTCCAGCCGTTCGGATTCTCACGCGTTTCTTATGAGCAACAATGCCGTTTACCCTCCTCGAGGCCGGTTTCCGCGCGGCACGGCGGCGGACCTTGCCAGCCTCACCGTCGTCCCGTGTTCCCCACGAATAGTGGCCGCCTTGAGCGTCCTCGCCCTCCTCGTCTCGCTGGTCCAGGCGGTTGCCGCTCCCGAGCCGGCAGGACCGTCCGTGATCAAGGAGATCGACCTTGTCCACTTCTCCCATACGGACGTGGGCTTCACCGACAGTCCGACGATCTGTCGCGAACTCTACCGTCGATACCTCGATATCGCGGTGGACACTGTCCTTGACTCGACGAAGGGCCCGGCGGACAAGCGGTTCTTCTGGACGGCCGAATCGACGCTGGCGGTCAATGACTGGTGGCAGGCGGCCACGCCCGGGCGGCGCAAGCAGTTCCTGAAAGCGGTGGGATCGGGCCAGTTGGAGGTCACGGCGCTGGCCTGCAACAACACTCCGTTCATGAATGCCGCCCAGTGGCAGACCATGGTCCACTGGCTGCCCGAGGAGGTATGGAGCCTCGTCCGCCCCACAGTCGCGATTCAGAATGACGTGAACGGCCTGCCCCGCGCTGCCGCTCTGGCCTTGCTCGACCGCGGCATCCATCAACTGTTCACGGGCATCAATGAAGACAGTGGCGGAGTGCCTTTCCCCCGTCCATCCGCCTTCTGGTGGAAAATGCCGGATGGCCGGCGGCTGTTCGTTTGGCTAAACATCGGTTACGGCTCCGGGTTCGACTTCTTCGAGCGGGGCGAATGGCGTCGCGGCCCCGTGCCATCCGCTGCCGACACCCGTTATCGGCCTCCCCGGGCCGGTGAGTTTCTCCGGAGTGATGACGCCTCCGTGCGCGCCGCCCATCGGCTCTGCCTTGAGCGCATCGGCCAACTCGAGAAGTCCGGCTACAAGCATGAGCTGGTGACCCTCTCTCTCACGAGCCAGTGGCGCTTCGACAACGACCCTCCGTTCGCGCCGATCGCCGATTTCGTGGCCTCGTGGAACCGGTTGGGACTCCAACCACGGCTGCGTTTTACGACCGCCAGCGACGCCATGAGCCGGATGGAGAAGGTGATGGGCGCGAGCGCACCGGAGTACCCTGGCGAATGGACCGACTGGTGGGCGAACGGCACGGCATCCGCCCCCCGCGAGGTCGCCGCGAGCCGGGTGGCCAAGCGCATGCTTGCCGCGGTGGAGTCACCTTTGTGGGGACCTGTGGGTGCCCGCACCCGCCGTGTGACGGATGACCTCTATCGCGACCTTTGTCTCTTCGACGAGCACACCTGGGGTTCAAGCCTGAGTGTGGCCACCCCATACAGCCTCGATACCCAGGCCCAGTTCACCGAGAAAAGCCTCCTTGCCTACCGGCCCATGGCACGCGCCCAATGGCTGCTCTCCCAGCGCGTCCGCACCCGCTTGATCAACGAGGGCGAGGGCCTCTTCCTGGCCAACACAGCTAACGCGCCCTTCAGCGGCTGGGTCCGGATGATTGCGAGCTGTCTCCGCGACAAGTATCAGTCCCTCGAAGACCCAAAGACCGGTACCCGGATGAAACTCGAGTTCGAGCCTGGGATCGAACCGTGGGGCCGCCCGCAGACGCCCGAGGACCTGAGTCGCGAGGACATCTCCGCCACGTTTCCGGATAACGCGCCCAACAAGATCGCGAGATTCTGGGTCGAGAAACTGGACAGCAATACCGTACGGCGCTTGAGGCTCAGCACACAGGACGCTGGCACCGTCCAGGTCCCCGCGAACATCGCCCCCAAGGTTGAAACCGATGACATAGGCTGGCCGTCGTCGATCGTGTGGCCGGGCATGAAGCGCCCGCTCTTTCTCAAGGGTCTGGGCGATCTGGTAGCCGTCAAGGTCAACGCGTTCGCCCCGCGACACGCTCTGGCCGACATACGCGGACAGCGCGGTGACGCGCGCGACGCCATGCGCCGGGAAAACCCGGGGGATGCCCCCGCCGTTGCAGGCGAGCAGGCCGCCGTACGAGAGACGCCGCACACCCTCCTCTATACGCAGGCGGTCAAGCATCCCCGGCTCCAGTGGGGCACACGCGCGCTCGAGGTGTGGAAACGGGAGCCGCGCGCCCGGCTCACCTTCCGCATCAACCGGCTCTCCTCGGCTGCTCCCGAGATATTCTACGTGGCGTTCCCGTTGCCGACCGACGATGCGCTCCCACGGCTGAGCAGCGGCGGACAGCCGTTCACACCCTTCACCGACCAGTTGTCCGGCACGTGCCGAGACTACTACGCGGTGGACAGTTGGGCCGATTACGCTACGCCGGATGGTCGATGGCTCTGGGTCAGCCGGGACGCGCCCCTGATCACGTTCGGCGCCTCCCCAACGCTCGCGCACCGTAACACCGCTCCGAAGGACGTGAACCGCCTGCTCGCCATGATCTTCAACAATTTCTGGTACACCAACTTTGCCGCCGACAGCCACGGCATCATGGAGTTCCAGTTCGATCTGATCTGGCGCCCTGACACCAAAGAAACGGCGGCGGACCTGGCTGGGGCGCTCCTGGTCGAGCCGGTGGTCCTCATCAACCCCAAAGAGAAGGAAGATCCGCGGGTGATCCAACACCTATATCGTCCGTAATGAAGAGAAGGGACGCCGAACGCCTCTGGACGGCAGTCTGCAAGGTTAGGAGTCCCGCCTTCAGCCGGCGAGATGCACGGAAGGACGACGATGCGGAGAACTTCTGGCACGCTCGGCAAGGGGATTGTCCCACCGGCTAAAGCCGGGACTACAAACGCCTCTGGACGGCCGTTTGCAGGGTTTGGAGTCCCGCCTTCAGGCGGTGCAATGCACGGAAGGACGATGACGTGGAAAACTCATGGCGCGCTCGGCAAAGGGAGCGTCCCACCGGCTAAAGCCGGGACTACATACCCCGGAGTCGCGCCCCATGACGAAAGGGCCTGCGGCACGCGTCAGAGTTCCCAGTCCCGCCCTTAGGTTTGCCAACAGGCTCTGAGAACCTGTACCGCTGGTCACAGTTTTCTGGAAGATTATGGTAAACTTAATGCTATCTTAATCTACCTGCGCGTAAAGTGGGGGCAACGAAACTAGAAATATAAATGAAAACCAGATCCGCACTCCTGCTTCTTGGCCTTGCCACCACGGGTTCGCCCGCGTTCGCGGCGCCAGTTGACTTGAGCAAGCTGCCTCCCGCGTCAGAGAAACAAGGCATCACCTACTCTACCGACATTCGGCCTCTCCTTCACCGCTGTGGACACCGACAAGGACGGCTCGGTGACTCGGGCAGAACTGAAGAACGCGTTCGAAAAGTGGTTTGCTGATTGGGACACCGACAAGAGTGGTTCACTCGATGAAAACAAGCTGGGCGAAGGTTTGAATGCCACGTTGCCGCGCCCGAATTTTGGGGGACGTGGCGGTCAGGGAGGCCCCGGCGGTCAGGGAGGCCCCGGCGGTCCTGGTGGGCCTGGTGGGCCTGGTGAAGCGGCGGATTCCGGTCCTCCGCCCGCGCCGCTGACCCCGGAGCAGGTCGGATTGGTTCGTGCCTGGATTGATCAAGGCGCAAAGTAAGCTATCGCAAGGCCACGATCGGATCGACCTTCGCGGCCCGGCGAGCTGGAAGCCAACACGCCAGGACGATGGCAAACATCACGGCCCCCGCGGCGATCAGAAACGCTGGCAGGTCAAACGGGCTGACGCCGGGGACAACGTGTCTCAGCAGCAACGATCCGCAAAATGCCGCCGGCAGGCCAAGGCCGACCCCGGCCAGAGAGAGCCCGACACCCGATCTCAAAATGAGTTGGGTCACTTCAGCTCGTTGCGCCCCGAGGGCCAGCCGAATGCCAACTTCCCTCGTCCTTTGCGTAACGAGGTAGGAAATGAGGCCGTAGGCACCCAGGATCGTCAGCCCGAGCGCGAGGGTGGCAATTTCCCCGAGGAGCCTCAGCATGTTGCGCTGGGGAGTGAAGGGGATCAGCATCGCCTGCCGCATGGTGAGCACGTCGCTCTCGCGAAGCCTCAGATGGACTCTCATCAACTCCGCGCGAATGGCCTTGGTCAGAGACTCGGGAGGGACCGAGGTCCGAAGGATGAACGTGGGCCCAAGGGCGAAGCGAAGGGAATCCGCCATGTACACCGTCGGCATTGACGCTTCTTGGGGATCCGTAAATCGCGCATCCGCGACGACGCCGATGACTTCATAGGGTTCCCTGATCCATTGAATCTGTTTGCCCAGCACAGCCCGGTCCGGCCAAAACTTGCGCACGAAGCTTTCGTTTACCAATGCCACGCGCCGACCGCCGGCCAGATCGCCGGGCGTGACCTCGCGCCCGTGCAGTATCCGGACGCCAAGCGCGTGAAACACGTTGGGTCCCACGATTTCCTGCCTATAACGAACGACAGTTCCGTCATACCCATCCAAATGATCGGCCACCACCGAGTTGTGTTGTCCGCAGAATAGCGGCTGGTCCAAGATCCCAATGGTTTCAATCCCAGGCAGGGCAGATAACCGACTCCGCAGTTCTTCGCACATCGGCAGCGCGTTACTCATCACACACCCGATGCTCTCCAGGTCCACGCTTGCCAAGATCAACCGTTCCGGGCGAAACCCGAGATCGCCGCGAAGCTGCTGACTGATAGCGCGCAGGCAAAGGCAGACAGCCGAGAGCAAGACCAAGGAACCAGCCACCTGCGCAACCACCAGAAACTTTCTCACCGACCACCCACGCTCATGCGCGCCCGCGCTTGGATGCGACTCTTTGAGGACGACAAAAGGGTCGAACCGCGTGGCCAATATGGCCGGCGGCACGCTGAAAGCCACCCCCGTCAGCAGTCCACCCGCGATCGCAAAGCCGATCACACGGATATCGGGTTGAAAGTTGACGGGAGCCTGTCCGTTGTAGGCAACGGCGGAAAGAAGTGCGGGCGCGGCGTGACCTATCCAAGTCAGGACGAGCAACGCGGCGATCGTGGCCAAGGCAACCAGCACCATGCCTTCGATGGTGAGTTGCCGAACCAGTGCCCATTGCGGGGCGCCCAACGCCAAGCGAGTCGCCATCTCCTTGCGACGTCCCAACCCGCGAGCCAGCACCAGATTCCCAAGGTTTGAGGCGGCGATCAGTAATACCAACAAGGTTCCGGCGGCGGCGAGGCTATTGACCTTGATGAGCGCGGCTCGTGAACGGTGTATCCGTTCCGGCCCGATACTGCCATATCCCGCCCGCAAAACGGCAACCCGCGTGAAGCCGGAGTTGTTGTTCGCGTCGTCCGGCGTGGCGCCAAATGGAAATTCGACAGGATGCAGCGCTTTCGTAATCCCCTGCACAACAGGCGCTAGCGAAGCCGCGGCCACCAAGGGGTTGACACCGGGCTTTAATCGTCCGAATAGCTCGTAGCTCGGAATCTGCCCCAGCATCTTCCCCATGCTCGCAGGCACCCAAAAGTCGCGCGCGACCAGGCCCATGCCGACAAAACCGGGCGGAGCGACACCCACCACTTCCACAGCGCAGTCCCCGTTTTCGCCCTGAAGAATCAGGGTTTTACCCAATACCGCCGGATCTTCCTGAAAATGACGTTCCCACAACCGAGAACTGATCACCGCCACGCTATGGCTGCCCGGTTTGTCGTCTTCTTCCGGCAGGAAGCCGCGTCCCAGGCGTGGTTGGACTCCCAGAGAACTGAAATAGTCACCTGAAACCATCTGCCCGACGACCTGCTCCCAGCCGTCCGAGGTTCGGAGCCGGGTGCAGCACCCAGCCTCGCCGACCACGGATTTAAAAACGCTGTTCTGAGCGCGAACTGCGTCATAATAGGGCCGGGACAAGTTAAAAGACTTGGGCTCTCCGGATAAATCAGCGGGGAGGATGGCCCAAAGTTCTTCCGGCTTGAACACCGGTCGCGGGCGCAAGAATTGGTTGTTGAGCAAGGCGAACAACGCCAGATTGGCCCCTATGCCCAGCGCGAGCGTGAGCACCGCCAACGCCGTGAAAGCGGGGCTCTTCGCCAACATGCGCAACGCGAATCGAACATCTTGCGTGATCATTGACATAGGAGTGGATCTACAGGCAGGCACTTGCTGTTTCGTGTGTCACACGCACCTATGCCTCAGGGGGCCGACGTTGCTTCGCTGACAAACGGGGCTCGATAAAGCCGGACTTCGCCTGGTTGCGAGGAGGAACTGACCGCACCGACGAGCACACTACCATCGGGTGAGAACCTCAGGTGGGTCATCCGCGAACCGAGATGCAGCAGGGTCAGCAACTCCCTTTGAGTGGCTACGTTCCAGAAGCGTAGCGTGCTGTCGTCGCCCGTTGAGGCGAGAGTTTTCCCATCGGGCGAGAAGGCGACCGCTATGACGCTTTGCTTGTTGCCAATGCAGCTTCCCAATTGCGCGCCCGAGGTCATGTCCCACAAGCGGATGACGTCATCGAAACCGGCGGTGGCAAAAACGCGGCCGTCAGGAGAGAACGCGCCATCAATGGCGGATTGCGAGTCTGCTCCAAGGGCCACGCGCAAGGAACCCTTGGTGAGATCCCATATCCGCACCGGGTTTGCGGTCGGCGGCGTCTGCTCCCCTCCAGCCTGTGGCCGGGAAGAGGCGGGAGGCGGACCGCCTGATCTCCCGGGGAAGGCTGCCAGCATCCGCCCATCGGGAGAAATAACCACCCGCGAGGCCCCGAAGGGAAGCGTGATATTGGTGCTGCTCAGCAGATCGTGGGAGCGCAGCGGTCGGCCGCGTCCGCCAGCGATCAAGGTCCGGCCATCGGGCGTAACTGCCACGAACTCGACCGGGCGATCGGAAATCTCCACGGCACGGGTTTCGCGGGTTTCGGTGTTCCAAATCTCCACGCGCCCACCTTCGATCCCCATAACCAACGTCCGCAGGTCGGCGCTGATCGCCACCGGAGATGTGGTTCCCGGTCGGTTGGTATCGACGGGGAATTGCACTCCCGGCTCCTTCGTTGAGGGATCGTAGAAAGCCACCCCATTCCCGTGGGTAAGGGCGGCCAGGGTGTGCCCGTCCTTCGAGAAGCCCAGCGGCAAATATGCTCCGGGGAGGACGTCCTCCTTCTTCTGGCGCTGCGTTCCCCACAGATTCACATGGCCGACACGATCGCCGGTGACGAGCGTTTGGCCATCCGGCGCAAAGGCGACCGCCGCGACCTCGCCTTCGTGCCCCTGCAAGGTGGCGATGCGCCGTCGTCGGGCAAAATCCCACAACCGCACCGTGTGATCCAGGCTCGCGGTGGCCAGGGTTCTGCCATCGGGGGCAAAGGCCAGCGAGAGAATGGGACCCTCGTGCTCTATGTGTTCGGGGTCGCCGGGCAGGCTGGCGATCTCCTTGCCGGTCCGCGCATCCCACACATCGATTATGAAAATACCCCGTTCGGTAAGCCCGTTTTGCGCCGCCACCACGAAAGCCGCATCCGGGGAAAAAGCCAGACCGTGCCGGGCGTTCATAATCGAGGTGTCATGGCTGGGAAAAACCCTGGCCGAATCCATCAGCACCCGGGGGGCGGCAGCCTCATCCAGCGACCATAGCGTGATCCCGGCGTCGGCGGCGGTGGCGAGTACGCTGCCGTCGGGCGAAAACGCCATCGGCGCTCTGGCGTCAGACAGCAGGCGCAGTTCCGTCCACGCAGCGGTTTCGCGAATGCGCACACCGTTGCGGCTGGCGATGGCCAAACGAAGACCGTCGCGGGACAGCATGAGGGGTCCCGGCCCTTCAGCCCAGGAGGATTGCTCCATCCAATCGGCGGTGCGCCAGACATGGACGTTTCTTCCGTCAGCGGTGAGCAGGGTTTTGCCGTCCGGCAGGAATATCATCGATCGGGCGGCGCGTGTGAGTCTGGTGATCACGGCCCGGGTGTGCACATTGCAGATGGCCACTTGGCCGCCCGCGGAAATGGCCAGCAGGTCCCCGGAAGGAGAAAAGGCCAACGAGTCGATCTGGGTGGCCTGGTCGGGGAAGGAGACGTGCTCGTCGCCCCGGGCGAGTTGATAGAGATAGCGCCACTCAAAGGTCTGCAACTCCGCTTTGCCGGCCGTCGGGCGATGTTTCGCCAATGACTGCCTGGCGTGGCCATAGTTGCCGTCGTTGAGTTCGCGTTGGGCGAGATTGATATCCGCCACGTATTCATTGAGCCGCGACGACGCCTCGCCCGCTTCAGCGCGGCGGCGGTCTGTTTCCGCCTGCCGGCGCTGGCGTTCCTCCCGCGCCTGCGCCAAGAGCGCGCGCTGTTCCGCCCGGGTCGCGCGCACCGCCTGTCCGATACTGATTCCCGCGCCGACAAGGATCGCCAGGGTGATGATCGCAACGGCCGTAAAGACCCCGCGGCGGCGGCGCGCCAGTTTCTGCAGGCGATACCACTGAGTCGGTGGCCGGGCAAGGACGGGTTCGCTGTCGAGGTAGTGCTGTACGTCGAGCGCCAGCGCGTTGGCGGTGGGGTAACGGCGCGAGCGGTCTTTCTCCAGACACCTCATCACGATCCAGTCCAGATCGCCGCGTAACAGATGGACGAGTTTCACCGCTTCGCTACGCCGTTGACGAGCCGTCGTGGTGAGTTCCGCCTCGAGCATCGTTGCCAGGCGGGTCGAGGGTCGAACTGGTTCCTCCTCGCGAATAATACGCCGGCACTCATCGATGCCGGCGCGCAGCATGGTCGAGGACTCGAAAGGCGTTTTGCCGGTGAGCAACTCGTAAAGCAGGACCCCCAGGGCATAAATATCGCTGCGGGTATCAATGTCCAGCCCGCTGATCCCCGCCTGCTCTGGGCTCATGTAAGCCGGCGTACCGATGAACGATTGGAATTCTGTAAAGAACGTTTTGTCTGTGAGCCGCTGTTCGATCGCCTTGACGATGCCGAAGTCAATCACCTTGGGCTGGGCTGTGCCATCGTGCAACATGACCAGGATGTTCGACGGCTTAATGTCGCGGTGAATGACCCCCTTCTGATGCGCGTGCTGGACTGCTTGGCAAACCAGGATAAAAAGATCCAGCCGCTCATGGGTGGTTAGATGATTTTCATTGCAGAAATCCGTGATCCGAATGCCGCGCACCAGCTCCATCACGAAATAGGGCCGCCCGGTTTCCGTGGCCCCGCCATCGAACACACGCGCGATGTTCGGGTGATCCATCATCGCCAGTGCCTGGCGCTCGGCTTCGAACCGTGCGATGACGCTGCGCGTATCCATGCCCAGCTTGATTACCTTGAGCGCCACGCGACGGCGGACCGGCTCCTCCTGCTCCGCCATATAGACCACACCGCAACCGCCCTCACCAATTTGCTGAAGGATCCTATAGCGTCCGATCCGGTCGCCGGTTTTTTCGGTCGGCGCGATGATAACGGTGTCGCCCAGCGCTCGCGCCTCGGTTTCAGCGGATGGCGCTGGAACGGGAGGCGCGCCCACACCATTCCTAACCTCGGTTGCTTCGCGAAGCAAGGCTTCCAGGCGGTGGCGCAGGGGGGTATCGGTCCCGCATGTCGCATCAAGAAAAGCCGCGCGCTCCCGCGGGTCCGTTTTCTGCAGCGCGCCAACAAAGATCTTCTGTTCCGGCATGCCGGGCGAGAATTCTTGTTTAGCGCTCATAACTGTGCGTTCCCGATTGTTCGACGCTGACCGGCTGACAGAACCGCATCATCGAGTCGCCATGTTTAAGAACCTTCAATTCCCGCCATTCGTCCGGCAGCGTCAACGTATCCCGCTTGGTGTGGCCCAACACAAACACCCCCTCTGGAGCGAGCAAAGCCCTCACGTTCGAATCGTCCAACAACTGTTGCGAGAGGGACTTCGAGCGATAGCCGACATTCTTCTCCCCGAAGGGGGGATCCGCGAGTATCAAGTCATACCGCTTCCCCAGCGCTGCCAACTGCGGCAGCGCCGTGAACACATCCTGCGTGCGCAGATGATACGGAGCCGACGATAGCCCCACTTCGTCGAGATTCTGCCGGATGATGGCCGCGTGACGGCCGGCCTTCTCCACGGCATCCACTTCAGCCGCACCCCGGCTCAGGCACTCGAGCCCCAGCGCCCCCGATCCAGCGAATAGCTCGAGCACGCGCGCGCCCAAGACTTTCGCCCCCAGGCTGTTGAACACGGCTTGCTTGACCAGGTCCGGAGTTGGGCGCACCGCATAGCCTCTAGGGACCTTAAGCAACCGTCCTGCCGCTCTACCGCCTATGATACGCATCTCGACTCAGAATTCGCGACTTTATCCTCTCTGGCAAGCCGGTAAAACGCGGTGTAGGATACGGGCCATGCTTGACGATACCATTGCCGCGATCTCCACGCCCCTGGGCGAAGGTGGCCTGGCCGTCATCCGCCTCTCAGGGCCCGCCGCCCTCACTCTGGCAGACCACTGCTTTCGCCCTGTCGGCAAGGCCTCGATGAACCCCTCGGACGCGCCCAGCCACACGGTCCATTTCGGACGGATCACCCGCCAGGGACGAGTGGTGGACGAGGTTCTTCTCACCGTCCTCCGTGCTCCCCGGACCTACACACGCGAAAATATGGTCGAGATTTCCTGCCATGGCGGACTGGTGCCGGCCAAGGCGGTATTGGACACGGTTCTGGAAGCTGGCGCCCGGCTCGCCCACCCGGGGGAATTCACCCAGCGGGCCTTCCTCAGCGGGCGTATCGACCTCACCCAAGCGGAGGCGGTGGCGGACATCATCCATGCACGCACGGAACTCGCCCTGGCTGCCGCGAACGAACAGCTTGCCGGCAAGCTCTCTCGACGTATCAACCAACTCCGGGATGAACTGCTCCGCACCCTCGCCCATGTCGAAGCTCATATCGACTTTCCTGATGAAGACATTGCCCCGGACACTCGACTGCAATTGATCGAGCGCCTCGATCGCGGCGTGGCGTTCATGGATGAGCTGCTTCGGACTGCCACCGAGGGCCAGGTCCTCCGCAGGGGCCTCCGGGCCGCCATCGTGGGCCGCCCGAATGTGGGCAAATCCAGCCTCCTCAACCAACTGTTGGGGCACGAGCGCGCTATCGTCTCGCCTCTCCCGGGAACCACCCGCGACACCATCGAGGAAACCGCAAACATCGGTGGCATCCCGGTCGTCTTCATCGATACCGCCGGGCTGCGCGATTCGGGTGATCTCGTTGAGCTGGAGGGCATTCGTCGCAGCCGCGAAACCCTTGATCGGGCCGATCTGATCCTCCAAGTCCTGGACCAGTCCGAGCCGCTGGCCCCCGAGGACGAACGTTACCTGGCACTGTTCGCTGGGAAGAAGCGCGTCCTCGTCGCAAACAAGTGCGACCTGCCCGCGTGCCTCCGGCTGCCGTCCGGCCCCGGGATGACCGCTGTACCCGTTTCCTGCCTCACTGGCCAGGGGGTGGATGCCCTCAAGCAGGCCATCAAAAGCATGGTTTGGGCGGGCGAAATCCGGGCGGAAATGCTCGAAGTGATGATCAACTCACGCCATCAGGACGCGCTGCGCCGTGCCCGCGAGGCTACCTTGCGAACCAGCGACGCCCTTCGTCAGGACCTCACCCTGGAGCTGGCGGCCATGGACCTGCGCATCGCTGTCAATGCGGTTGGCGAAGTCGTTGGCAAGACGACGACGGAGGATTTGCTCGACTCGATTTTCAGTCAGTTCTGTATCGGAAAGTAAACGGCCGGAAAGATTGCTCTTCCCGGCCGTGGAGACTCAGATCCTCCCGTCCCGGACGTTCAACGTCCGGGACGGGATTGGGAACATCAGGCTATTCCTTGTCGTCTGTGGGAATGCGCATGCAGTAGAACGAACGATAGACGAAGATGAGGGCGATGATGAAGAGCGTCGAGCCGATGGCGAGCTTGGCGGTTTGGTTCTTCATGGTGACCGCGATCTCGACGGCGAGGAGGCCGAAGAGGGTGGTAAACTTGATGACCGGGTTGAGGGAGACCGACGAGGTGTCCTTGAACGGATCGCCCACGGTGTCGCCCACGACGGTGGCGGCGTGCAGCGGGGTGCCCTTCTGGCGAAGGTCCACCTCGACGATCTTCTTGGCGTTATCCCAGGCGCCGCCGGCGTTGGCCATGAAGATGGCTTGGAACAGGCCGAAGAAGGCGATGGCGATGAGGTAACCGATGAAGAAGTAGGCGTTGAAGAAGGGCAGCGCCAGCGACATGCAGAAGATCACGATGAAGATGTTGATCATGCCCTTTTGCGCGTAGAGCGTGCAGATGCGCACCACTTCTTTGCTGTCGGCAATGGAGGCGGACTTGCTGCTGTCGAGCTTGATGTGGTTCTTGATGAAGACCACCGCGCGGTAGGCGCCGGTGACCACCGCTTGGGTGGATGCGCCGGTGAACCAGTAGATGACCGAGCCGCCCATGAGCAGGCCCAGCATGATCTCGGGCTGCACCAGGCTCAGCTTGTTCACCACGTCGCCGAACATGTGCTCGAGCAGCATGATGATGCCGAACACCATCGTGGTGGCACCCACCACCGCCGTGCCGATCAACACCGGCTTGGCTGTGGCTTTGAAGGTATTGCCAGCGCCGTCGCCCTTCTCGAGCTGCATCTTGGCGCCCTCGAAGTCGGGCGTGAAGCCGAACTCCTTCTGGATGTCCTGCTTGACGTTCTTGATCGACTCGATCTGGCTCAACTCATAGACCGACTGGGCGTTGTCCGTGACCGGCCCGAAGCTGTCCACGGCGATCGTCACCGGGCCCATGCCCAGGAAGCCGAAGGCCACGAGGCCGAAGGCGAAGATCGGAGCGGCGAAGGTGTACGCCTTAGGCATAAGAGTCATCAGCGAATCGTGCTGCGAGACCTTGTAGCTGATGAGCATGAGCAGCAGGATGACCAAGCCTTGCCAGAAGGCGGAGAAGTTGCCCGTCACGAAGCCGGAGAGGATGTTCAGCGAGGCGCCGCCGTGCTTGGAGCAGTTGGTGATCTCGAGCACGTGCCGGGAATTGGTGCTGGTGAAGACCTTCGTGAACTCGGGGATCAGCGCGCCGGCAATCGTGCCGCAACTGATGATCGAGGAGAGCACCCACCAGAGATTCGCGTGACCTTCGAAGCTGCCCAGGAGCAGGTAACTGGCGATGAAGGTGACGATGATCGAGACGCCCGAGGTGATCCAGACCAAGTGGGTAAGCGGCGCTTCCAGGTCGAATTCTTTCAACTGACCGTACTTGGCCTTGCTCAAACCCTCGTTCAGAAAATAGGAAACCAGCGAGGTGATGATCATGAGAATACGCATCACGAACAGCCAGATGATCAGGGTGGCGCATTCCACGGGGCTGTTGATCAGCGCCAGCGCCAGGAAGGAGATCAGGGCCACGCCCGTCACGCCGTAGGTCTCGAAACCGTCCGCTGTGGGTCCCACGCTGTCACCCGCGTTGTCGCCGGTGCAATCGGCAATAACGCCGGGATTCTTCGGATCGTCCTCGGGCAGTTGGAAGATGATCTTCATCAGGTCGGCGCCGATGTCGGCGATCTTGGTGAAGATGCCGCCGCAGATGCGCAGGGCGCTGGCGCCCAGGGACTCACCGATGGCGAAACCAATGAAGCACGGCCCCACGATTTCCTTGGGCAGGAAGGTGAGGATGCAAATCATGAAGAATAGCTCGACGCTGACCAGGAGGAGTCCGACGCTCATGCCCGAGCGCAACGGAATCAGGAGGGTGGCGAGCGGGTTTCCCTTGAGGGAGGAAAAGGCGGTGCGCGAGTTGGCCACCGTGTTGATACGGATGCCGAACCAGGCCACGCCGTAGGAGCCGAGGATGCCCAGGATCGAACAAAGCAGGATGACGATCACGTTCCCCGCGGAAGCGTGCTGCAACCCCACGAAGTAGTAGAGCATGCACAGCGCAATCAGCAACCAGACCATCACCAGGAACTTGCCTTGCTGCCAAAGATAGGTCTTGCATGTCTCCCAAATGATGTTCGATACCGCACCCATCGATTGGTGCACCTGCAAGGCTTTGGTCTGCTTGTATTGAAGCAGTCCAAAGCCAGCGCCCAAGGCGCAGACCACCAAGCCCAGGTACATGAGCAGGACGCCGCTCACTTTGGCTCCAAGGATGCTGAACTGGACCTGGTTTAGGTCGGGGAGTTTGATGTCCGCCTCGCCCGCGAACACGCTGGACGCCCCCAGCGCCAGTGCCGCGAGGAGTAGGACCCTCATTAGATTACTTTTTCGTCGTGCCATAGTTTTCAGTCATAGACAAGTTTAAGCACCCGGTCGGGATGCCGTGGTTCAAACGGTCGTTTGGAACCACTTCAGATGCTCAGGCAACTATTGGAAATCCTGCATTACGTCAAGTCGAATTCATAAATCACTTATTTTGTTAAGCGGCAAAATCCCGCCATAGAAAACCATTTCTCACCCCCTAATTTCCGCATTAAGCATTGGGCTCAAAGCGCTTGTGCGTTTTTTACGCCGCTTCGGCGAGGCTGTTTCACTGGTGAAGTAGATTAAATCGTAATCTTAACCATCAGCGTAGCTGGTGGGGTAATCGGTCGCAGCCAGAAACAGAAAGGCAGACCTCCTTCGATGCACCCGGTGCGCATCCCAGTTCTTTCCAGAGCGCCGAGATTCTTGTCCACCCTCATGTCCAGCAGTTCTCCTTGGGCCATTTTTGCCCCCAGACCTCGGCGCCGAAGGCGCAACAACTCGTCAGACCGGATGATCCTCCTCCACTAACCGCTCCACGGCCACCGAGCGCCACACCATTTGAGAACGATCCACCGCCTCCTTCCGCAGGCCCGACGGGTCGCAGTTAAGCCTGGGCCTTTAGTTCAGCCCTCAGAGCCGTGCCGGTCCCGAAATGATCCTTGGTGAAAGAGAACGCGCAAAAGGTGGGGCTCGCTGTCCCAGCCAGCCGCGAGCGCGAAGGAAGTATGTTCGGTAGAAGAATCTGGAAACTCCTTGACGTGCCCCTTAGGGGAGGAGTCTCCTCGTGGCGGCAATGTCAAGGTATGGGCACGAGGCTGAGTGATTTGGGTAGGGTTGGGTTGGCGATCTTTCTGGCTCTGGGTGGGATCGTTGGGCGGGCGGGCGAGACCAACGCGCCTAGCGGCCGCTTGGATTGTCGTTCCCCTTCCGCCTTGGTGGCCTCCCCGGATGGCAGCGTGCTGTTCGTCGCTTGCTGGGCCGGTCCGCAGGTCGTGTCCGTCGATGTCGCGACAGGCAAAG
>ORJL011830270.1_pt1 | contig 19495 bp, 26 predicted proteins | sample 1779941 | NCBI WGS metagenome assembly ORJL01 (sample SAMEA104232317, study PRJEB22302) | groundwater metagenome | biome: forest; feature: aquifer; material: groundwater | place: USA | collected 2011-08-07 | depth 5.8 m | reverse complement strand
ATAATATTTTTCAAGATTGGAAAAAATATATTGATTATTGTAAGGGGGTTGATTCACAATGAACGTACTGGGCATTGAAGTTAATGAGGGGGATTTAGTATTAATAAAATTAAAAAAAAGTATTCTTTTTGAGAAAAGTGTTGTATGTGGTTTTTTCAGGAATGAAGAAAAAAGTATCACTGGGAGGATATTTGGAATAAAATTTGGGTTATCACAAAAAGTATCAAATGGAAAACTAATCTACGATGAAGGTCACACAGAATATTCCTTTCGTCGTTTATTATCAATAGAAGTGTTAAAAAAAGTAGAGGATATAAACGTGTAAAAAAATGGTAGTACAAGTAGAGTGGATAGCTGGAGGTATTATTGGGACATTGATCTTAGCAGGGTATATAGTCCAAAAGAGTACAACTTCAAAAGGTAAGTCAAAATCAGAGATTAAAGTAAATCAAGGATTACTATTTGACAAAAAAGCAATGTTAGGCTGGCATTATTTAAGAGTTGTGAAAAAAGATAGAGTTCCGGGAAGACCAAATGTTTATAGAATAAAAGTATATCCCCAAAATCATAAAGTAAATCAAGAGAGTAGCATCCCAAAAGTAATTCCACAAGCAAAGTATTGCTTAATCCTTACAGTAAAAGAGTCCCAACTAAAAAATTATATAGGAAATGATGATATAGAAAACAATTCGGACGAAATTGATTATGGGGATGGTGATGATCAAGTGTTAAGAGAAAAGATTGTAAGATTGCAAGAAAGATTAAACGCTGTAACAATAGACAATAGAAAGTTCACAAGAATGTTAGAGAATGATGAAACTCAACCATATGCTTTGAGGGCTATTGAAAAAGTGAGCAATTCATTAAATAAAAGCAAAGGTTTAGGTGCAATTCCAATGTTACCTCAGGAGGGTGAGCAAAAATGAAAGCAAAAACAAAGTTTATGAAAATGTATCAAAAATTACCAAAAAAAGCAAGAATTGAGTTAGTTTATGATCTTACAAAATATCCAATGTCATTAAATGTGGTTGCTCTTGAAATAAAGTATAATACTGCAATAGGAGAAAAAATTTTAAAAAAATTAGGTTATCAAGATAACGGAGAGTAAAGAAATGAAAGACGAAGAATGGAAGAAGTTATGGAAACTTTACAAGATTAAGATAATTAAAGAGTTGTTGAATTTAAAAGATAAGAATGTTAAGAAGATAGTGCATGAAAGAATGGATAATGTAGAATCAAGTGAAGAGGATTGCAGAGAATTTTATGAGTTCTTAAAAGAAAAGGGGTATATGTAATGGTAGTCGCATTAAATTATCTTTGTGAAAAGGGAAATTCAAGAATACAATGCGATATGAGAAATACAGATATAAATGAGATAAGCAGAGCATATACGGAAATTTCTATTGTCTTAAAAGATATTCAAGAACAAGCACATAAGATAGTAAAAGAACAGAATGGAATGTTGAGGGATTAAAATGCAATTCAAAAAAGAATGTATAATTTGTTTAAATAAAGAGAATGTAGAAATAAGATTAAAAGAATGTATCATTATTTCATGCTGAATAACGAAGATTTTTTACAACACTATCACAAGAGAAGCAATATTGAAGCAACGAATCACATGATTAAATCAAAGTTTGGGGGTTCAGTAAGAAGTAAATCATGGACAGCACAAGTGAATGAAGTATTATGTAAAGTGATTGCTCACAATATTTGTTGTGTTATCATGGAAATGCACACTTTGGGAATAGAAGCTGATTTTGTCCGAGAAGTCATCCAAGTGTCCGAAAAGTCGGACTTTTAAGACACTATTCGGACAAAGCCGCATTATGGATATTCTGATAATAAATTAAGACATATCATTTGCAGTAATTGTGGAGCAGAATTCAAAAAGGTAAACACCTAAACCCTATCTTGCACACCATTAAAGATTTCTTCAGAAACTAATTGTGGAATATCCACCTTATATTCAGTTTCATTGTAAGAAGCAATGCCAATATAAATCTTATTTCTAAGAATATATCGTTTAGCAACTTTAGTCAAAGTTTTCTTAAAATACCTGTTTGTTTGAATGTTCTTAATAGATACTACAACTTCAACTTCATCTAAGCTTTTACCATTAAAGATTTGTAGAAATAAATTCTTAATGACTTCTGCATTTCTGTCAAAGATAACTTTTCCTTTATTGTTTCTTTCAAATCCAACTGATAGTCTTGTGACTATCATACCTTTGTTCATTCTTGCAGTATGTTCTCGTTTAGCAACCTTACGAAGGTTCTCTATAAATTCGGCGTGAAGCATACCTTCTACTCTTGAACCAAGTCTATCATTAGACCCAGTTAAGACTTTTACAACAACACCAAATTCTAAAAACATCTTAACTAATATTGGTTGAAAGTCACTTCTACAAAAACGTGACCAGTCCCAACACCATAACTCTTTATAATCCCTTTTTATTTTTGCTCTTTCATATAACTTGTAAAGTGCAGGTCGTTGCTTCATGTATAAGATAGGATCATATACTCCTTCTTTATCGGCAGCAGTTCCTTTCTCAATGACACTATCAATAATAAGATATTCATTCATTCGACCGATATGACTTTTCATTTGTTCCAATTCGTTCTTTGCATCCTGTTCAGCTTTAAGGAGTGCTTCTTGAATATTTGTGCTCGTTTGTTTAAGGGTACTAACCCGAGAATAGGTTATAACGTGGGTTATATTATTGGTTATATTTTGTTGCATATTAGTACTCTAATCTTCTTTTTTTGTCGTCGGTAAAATGCACTTTTTTGAAGCACATATCCCCTATCATGTTTGGGTTATACAAAGATAAGCCACCTCTAACATTTCAATATGGGGGGGTACTCCTATTTATACTTTTCGTCGGTAAAATAAACAGGGAGAGAATTAAGAGGGGAACTTTCAAGGGGTTTTCATTAGCTTTTTTTATTCCAGTTATAACCCAAACGAAAAAGGGGGTGCAGGTGGTTTTCCTCTATAATATAACGTAGGGAGAGAATAAAAAGTGAGATTTTTCATATAAGGGAATAGTTATATATTAGGCATTATGCTCGAAAATTTATTTACTATTTTAATTATGCAGTGAGTAGCCAGTAGTAAAAGGTTATTTTGAAAACATATATTTTTAAAAATATAGTGTTGAAAGCGAAAGCTTTAAATAGATTGAATCTCAAAAGAATTAAGAAAATGGAAGAAATAAAAATTTGTCATGTTTGTAAAAAAGAAAAGAAACTTTACCTTGTTATCTTGAGCAGTAAAGATATTGTTGTTTATAAAAATTAAAAAGGTGAATGAAATTGGGTTATGTTCATAAAGGAATGCAAGGTAAAATTGGAGAAGTTAAAGATAGGAAAGAAGAAGTTTTCGAAGTTCATGTTTATACAAATAGTTCAGATTTTCCAAAATTGAATTTATTATTATTACATTCAAAAGATGGAGATTTAAAAAAAAGAGAAAGAGTGCCAATAACGGAAGAGATATGGCAAAAAGCAGGAGAATGTTTGGGATATAAATTTAAAAGAGTTGCAAAGAAAGAGGTAAAACACAATGGCAGATGAAAAGAAATCAAAGAAAGAAATGCAGTTGGAACAGTTGAAAGAAGTACGAAAGCATGAAGAAGAAGTTTTAAAAAAAACATTAAAGATGAATGAAGATGATGTGAATTCAGAAGTCTATTTTGAGATGGATAGTTTCGTTGATATGGTTATTAAAGGGGTGTCGGTGGGAACAATTATAGAAGGTTCTGGAGGCACGGGGAAAAGCTATCGTGTAATAAATAAGGCATCCAGAGCAAACCTTGACTTTGCGTATTTGGATTCGTTTACAACTCCGCAAGGATTGTATATTTGGCTATACAAGAATAGAGATAAGGAGCTTGTTATTTTGGATGATGTTGTTGGTTTGACTTCTGATAAGTCATTATCGTTTTTAAAAGGGGCGTTGTGGGCTATTGAAGGGAAAGAAAGAATCATCCAGAACAATTCTTCAAAACCAATTAGAGATGAAGAGGGAGAGATCATTCCAAATGTTGCACAGATTAATGCAAGATTTGTTATTATAACAAACTATCTGAAACCAAATCCTCATGTAAATGCGGTTTTGTCAAGGGTAAATTATTGTAGGGTGGATATTCCAAGAGATGAAATTTTGAGGATTATGGAGCAAGTAGCAAAGAAAGAGTATGAAGGATTAAAAGAATCAGAAAGAATGGAAGTATTCAATTTCTTAAAAAGTAATACAGATGAATCGTGTTCGAATCTCAACATTAGAACTTTGATTAAAGCGTTTCAGTTTAAGCAGTTTGCGAATCAGAAAGGCAATCAAGATTTATGGAAGAAACTATTATTGAAAGTCCTAGATCAGGATATGAATTTGTTAATAGTGCAACAAATTGCAGAAGATGAATCTTTGAAAACAGAAGATGAAAAGGTCACAGAGTTTTCGAGAGTGACGCAGAAATCAAGAGCAACGTATTTCAGGTTGAAAAAGAGATTAAATCTCAAGTCTCAAGAAAAGGGAGAGTGAGACTAGATGAAAATTAAATTAACAATTGGGTTTTTAGTTATTTTATTGCTTAGTAGTTGTAGTGATATACATAATTGTAATTTATCTGATATTACAATTGATACTACAAAATGCAATCAATATGTGATCTGTGACCCAATAATGTATGAAGAAAATGGGACAATTTATTATTTACCTTGTGAGATACACAACAATTATTCAGATATTAAATTTTGTATTCCTAATTTATTACAGCAAACCTGTGAAACTACTAATATGACTTATAAACTTTATTGCGGTCAAGAAGAGGAAGGATATGTATACTGTGATAGGTGGTAATAATTAAGAAGGAGGATAAAATATGACACAAGAATCATTCGAAGAGAAATTTCCTGAATTAAAAGATGATTGTGGGTGTCATAAGGAATAAAATGCCAAGAATAAAAATAATTGTTGAAGGATGGCAGTGTTGTCGTTGTACTTATAAGTGGATTCCAAAGAAGAAAACACAAGTGCCAATTATTTGTCCGAAATGCAATAGTCCGTATTGGGATGTTCCAAGAAAAAACAAAAAGAATAAGGAGAAAAAATAATGACTAAAAATAAAATTAAGCTGTTTGACGCTTTCACAGGTTATGGCGGAGCAAGTTGGGGTTTAAAAAAAGCAAATATCCCTTTTGAAGTAGTGGGATATTCAGAAATAGATAAATTTGCTATCAAGTTATATGAACTAAATCATAAAAGAGTTAGGAATTTTGGAGATATAACAAAGATAAAAATTAAAGAGTTGCCTGATTTTGATTTCTTTACTGGTGGTTTTCCATGTCAAACATTTAGTTCTATTGGACATGGAAAAGGAGAATTAGACCCAAGAGGAACTTTATTTTGGAGACTTGTTAGAGTATCTCCTTATAGAGCGGTTAAAGAAGAAAAAGACATAAAATATGAATATATTTTCGAAAAGTATATATTGGAGTTTCCCCATCTCTATGTTATTCCTTTTCATTTTGTGTAGCCTCGCAAGAGGAGAACTGAAGTGCACCAGCCGAGATTTGAACTCGGATCACCGACTTAGTGGGAGGGTATCCTATCCAAATTGGACGACTGGTGCATTTCTTCGTTCTTTATTTTGAAATAATTTTTTGCATGATTTGTATTGTGTTATCAATCCCAAAACCTAATCCCCTGCGATCCTTCCTCTTTTCTGCGATAAAGAAACCAATGATAGCGAAATATGACTGTTTCAGTCCAACGTGGGGGAGTATTACGAAAATCTATCTCACCTATTTTCTTAGTGACTGGAACGTGTGTTTTTCTATCAAATCCATTATCAATGTGAATCTGTGTAATGGAACTGTCGGATCGTTCATAAATCCATTTTTCAAATTGTCGAAGATCAGATGTTATTGAAGTATCTAAATAATATGTCTTTTTGCCACAAAAATTAAATTTATGAAGTGAGCGACGTTTAGATATAGACCATTGCATAATGGCGTTTTTATCCTTTGGGTAAACTGGAATCAGATAAATTCGCATTTTGAAACCTCTTTATTGTTTTGCTGATTGCAGCTTGTGAAACATTAAATTTTTTAGCTAATTCTGTCTGTTTCTCCCCATTTTTCCAAGCGTTATAAATCTCTAAATTTCTGTTTTGTTGAATTTCCTTTTCAGCGACAGATAACTGTTCTTTGACTTGTTTAAGCTCTTTTGTGTCGGTTTTCTCAATAACTTTAGGCTTTTCTTCATGCTTTGCCTTTTCTTCATTATAGAGGGATTTAAGTTTTTTCTTTTCATCTTGTTCTTGTTGGATTAATTCTTTAGAAATGTGATAATAATTGTGCATTCGTTCAGGGAATTGTTTCGCAAAAATATCATTGTATTCTTCCCCTTCTTCACAGTGTCGAACATTGGAAGGAATGGTGCGAAGAAGCTGCATATGTGATTGGTCGGCAGGGATTTCTTCAAAACCAATGCCCATATATGTTCCAAACTTAGGCAAATCTTCAAGACGTTTCAAGTGTTCAGGAGAAAAGCTATAAACCTCCTTCAAAACTTCTCTGTCACTTTTACTGTTTGTTCTTCCAACGAGAAGACGGTTAAAAATGTTATCACTAAATAACTTTTTATTCAGCCCCCCCATCGAGTGATTAGTAGTGATACTTGAAATACCATTAACTCGTGCAGCAGTTTTTAAATGAGTACAAAATCTCGAAATAAGCATACGAATATAAAAAAACTTTTTTGCCAGTTCAGCATCATAATAAAGTGCTGCTTCATCTATCCCTTCCAGAATTTTACCATGAGGAAAATATTTCCTTTTTGCATCAATAAGTAGGAGCATAAGTTTAAACAAGATAAATTTTTTGAGTTTATCATCTGGGCAGTATCGAGTAGAAAAAATGAAAACATTAGTATCACTTTTAAACATACTTTTAAAATCAATATTCCAGATAGAGGTTTCAGGCTGAAAAATAGGGTATCTCTTTAATCGTTCAAAGGCACTGTACACTTTGCTTAATTCTTTAATTGTTGAACCGCTTTTAGGGGATAATAAACCAAACCTTTCAGGGTCGGGGAGTGGAATTATCCTTTTGCCTTTAATAATTGCTTTTGAACGCATTTCGGCGTTAGTATATTGTATTAAGTTGTAGAATGAACTGTCTTTACTCAGTTTACCGACTGCGGTTATTAAAAGCTCTCTGTTTTGCTTATCTTCATCACTTTCAAGAAAAAATAAAATATCTTCTTCATCAATAGAAGTGATGGGAAAAGAAAAGAATTTCATTTCAGGAATCTTTTTATTGGGAAGTAATGTAGTTAAAGGATGAAATAACTCTACTTTATGTTGGATAGGTTTTAACCCATACATATTAAGCAATCTTTCTTTGTCTTGTTTGAATTGCATAAATCCAAGTTCGAGTTTATCTTTTGGATCATCAAAAATGAAACATTTACCTTCATATCGAATCATTCGATCAATGTATGCTTCCATAAGAACAGTTTTCCCATTCCCTTGACCACCCATTGCGAATACTTGTGTACTTTGAAGTTCTTTGTCATCATCAGCAAGACCATAAAAGAATTTTTCTCCTTTTTGAATGTATTGCATTTAACTTTTAACCTCTGGGATATGTATTTTTGGTTTGTTTAACAAATTAAAGAAGTCAAAGAAGTAACCATTTGGGGTGGATAACTCAGAGAATGCATCATCATTAAGCAATTTAGGATAAACATTGTCAAGTCGAGAAACAACTTTAATAAAAAATTCTCTTTCAGTTTGTTTAAATTCTCTATGTTCTTTTGTGCCAATAAATTTTTCACTAAAATCTTTACCGAATCCAGTGGTATCTAAATAATAAAGAATGTCAGAAACAAGTTGCATACATTCAGGAGAAGTTAAATAAGAAATATATTCAGGATTTATTTTTTCTTTATCTGCCTTTTCAAGCATTAAAGAGGTAGCGTTACGAATATGAATATATTTGCGGATACCTAATAAACTATGTGCTGCCCCAATTTCACGAAATATGGCTTGTTTGTAAGCCCCTTCAATTTTATTAGTGGAAAGGAAGTTATTCTCCATATTGTATGACCTCAAAGAGTGCAAATTTAGGGATTTGATAATATTTTCCTTCTTTAATCATTTGTTCACGGAGTGCATCTAAATCTTCAATAAGTTTGATTTTATTAAAGAGGATAGTATTCATTTTATTACCATTATCCGCTTTTAATATTCTCATTTTAAAAATAAGTTGTTGTTGTAATATTTTGAAAGGTTGCCATAAATTTATTTTTTTGTATGCCAAAAGTTCAGAATCAATATCGTGAAGAATGAATTGTTCCATATTTTCTTTTGAGTCAATACTATGAGAGATTAAATTGTTTAGAATGTTCATGGTATAAATATCAGTTGTTCCATTAATCTGCAAATTTTGCATATTAATTATTTCCGTCTTGAGTATCTGATTGTAAAGTGTTTTCATGAGTTATATCCTTTTGAAAGTTAAGTAATCCAAGAATAGTATGAATGTGAGAGATATGTTTTGCCATAAAAGCAGTTGCTTTTGTTGCAATATTTACATAAGCATCTCTGTGTTGAGGGTTTATTGTACTAAGTTGGATTTGTAAGTTAGAAGAAGTGATTAATGTTTGCTGTTTCCAGTCAGAATTTACTTTTACTTTCCCCAGAAGAATGTTTAAAAGTGTATGAAATGCAGAGTATTTCTTTTTAATGTCTTCTGAAAGCAATGAAGGGAAGAGAGTAGAGATAAGGTTTTGTTCATGTTCTGATAAGGTACTAATTGTTTCAGTAAAAGGAATATTTTGTGGGGTTATGAAGTTATTTTCAAACCAATTAACAAACTCATAAAGTTCTTGTTGTTCTTCATACTCCATAAGTAATGTTCGATCATTATCTTTGCTGTTGTAAATGTTTAAGGCAGGGGTAAGAATATCAGTGCTATACATAGATTCAATATAGCGAGTGAGAAGGTTAATGTTTGAATCAAGATTATTATACTTCTTGAGAAGATTGAGGTATTGAATAGTATTTAAACAGATGGCAACATTCTTAAAGTCATTTCCTTGTGGAAAAATAAAGTAATTCTTTAGTTTTTCCTTCATGGTTTCAATTACTGGGGCAGGAATAGCCTCGATATATCGCTGAATAAGATACATACTTTGTATTAAGTTTTTAATGTTTAAATGTTATTCCAAAAGAAAAATTATTTAAATAATAAAAGATTAGGGTTATATTATGAAAAAGAAGAAAGAGGGGAGTTACGCCTTACTAATAGGGGCTGTATTTGTAGGATTAATAATATTTTTATGGTTGAGAACAGGTAATATAGGAGAAGAGATTGAAAACACAAATATAAATAACACACCAGTCTATGTTGTGTTTAATTCACATAATGAAGAAAGTTGGAATCTCGATAAAGAACAGCGTTATCTTGATTATAGGGAAGACCTTTTAGAAAGATTAAAAATTATTGATGAATATGGAGCTACATTCAACTGGCAGTCTGATTATTCTGTCCTCCTCTCCATGATAAAATATGAAAAAGGAGACATACTTGATGACACCAATGGGAAAAATATCCTTCGCTATATGGTGGAAGATTTAGGATTTAGTGTTGATCCTCATCTGCATCCTACAGAGTATAATTATGCTGATTTGGCATATCTTATTGAACAATTAGATGTAGAACCTTCAAACGTAATTGGAGGAAGCATTGTAAGAGAGTGTGTTATTGGAGTAATTACTTATAATGACTGGAAAGATTATCTTGAAATACAAAGTGATGGATACATTTATGGAAGTGTTTACCCTAATTATAAATGGAAACCAGAAATAATGTCAGGTGCTGGAAGTGCAGAGCATCAATTTGATGTTTTAGATTCAGGGATGTGGATACCAGGAGATTCTGAAAATTATCACGAACCTCAAAACAATGGTCAGATAGTTCACTTCGGAGTAGGATATTCTCATGATACCACTTTGTTTGGGGCAACAGAAGCAAGCGGTGCAGAAATACTTTACGGAGATGGAGGATATATTAAAGAGTTAGTTGGCAAAATAGAAAAAGGAGAAGTTCCATCCGGAAAATTTTATACTGCAAATTTACAAGTACGTGATGTTGAAGTTGTAAGTGGAACAGGAAAAGTGACTAATGATGGTTTAAGAGAAATCCTTGAAGAATTGAAACCATATGCTGAATCAGGTCAAATCAAATATGTAACATACCAACAAGCAGTAGAAATTTGGGAAACTGAATATAACAGTGAACCAAATCAATTAGATATTTCTGAATTTAGTGTATATGATAAAATTAAAGCAGCAGAAGATGAATATTGTAATTCAGAAACTACTTCCGGCAATAGTTTCTATAGTTTCCAGTAACATAGTTATATAGTTTCTAACTATAATATTATGTTCTGAAAAGAACGGAGATGAAAAAATGAAAAAAGTAATAAGTATATTAATTTCAGTTTTTCTGCTTTCTTTGATGGCAGTAGGGGTATTTGCAAGTGAAATGGGTACGCGACCATCCACAACCCCAGTTATGGATTCATTTGACCCAACAGGGTTAATGGAAGCTTCAGAACAAGCTCAATTAGAAGAAAAGTATGCAAAAGCATATTATTTCCTTACTGATAAGATTTTGTCCTCAGAAGCAGTAATTGAGTATATGACTGTTAATTATCCTTCTGTAGATATAAGCAGCATTGAAGAGTACAAAAATGAACTTAATGAAATAAGAAATGAATTAAGTACAGAAACTGATTTTGTAATTCTTAAAAATGAAATCAAAGAACTCGTTGAGATGCAAAAAGATTTTTTACATGATATTCTTTTAGACAATGCAGTTGCTATTAGTGATATTAAAAATGCAATAGAAGACTTCAAAGAAGCTTCAACAGAAGATGATGATACCAAAGAAGCTTGGGGAGAAGCACGTGCTAATGCGATCTATGCAAAAGCAGCAGTGATGTTAGGTGCTCTTGAAAGTTTCTCAGCTGGGGCTGAATCAATACTTGGTGACGATGCAACTGATGAACTGAATGCATTAATTGAAGAAATTGATGCAAAAGTTGATGAACTTGCTATAGCAGCAGAAAACTTTGAAGACAAAGAAACTATCAAAGGTATTGCTAATGAAGTCAAAAACATTGTAAAAGAAGCAAAGGAAGAAAGTAAAGACATTAGAGAACAAATGCATAAGCGAGACTTTTCAAGACCTACTCCTAAACCAAGTTCTGAATAATTTTTTTTATTTTTTATTCTTTTTTATCATCGTCCGCAAGAAGACTCCACCCTTAACTCCGCAGAGGTGTTAGGGCGTGGTAATTGACATGATATCATCATACTAAGATGTGCTTATAAACAGTTTCGAAAAATATATAAACCAGTTGTCATATTTACTCCAGTAAGTATATAGTAAGCAGAGTGTGAGTATAATAATGGAGAAAAATTTAAAAAGAGAAACCGCCTCAGAAAATATTCGCATAACTCCAACTGCTAAAAGATTAATAATAAGTCAAAAAACAGGAAGAGAAACAATAAGTGATATTATCCAAAGATTTATGCCTGTAAAAAAAAGTTTGTTTACATGGAAAAAGAAAGGTGACTGAAAATGGATTTGAAAACATGTATGGATATTAAAGTAAAAGAAAAACAGAAATCAATTAGTTTTAAAATTTCAGAGAATGAGTTTGAATGGGTTGCAAAAAATAAACTTTCACTTAAGAAAGTTTTCTGTGAAGCATTAAAAGAATTAGGATACAAGGGGGAATAAAAATGCAAACAAAAAAATTAATTAAAAACATGGGTTCTGTTGGAATGGGGATTTTAGCAGTCGGGGCAACTATTGCAGGGGCATTGGCTTATGATTTAAGCGATTACCCTCAAATGTTTATTGAAGAGGGGGAGTTCAATGGTATTTTAGTTGTTGGTAGCGAAGCAAAGGCAGAAGACATTATTGGGATTACAAATATTGCAACAAGCTTACAGGCGGCTTCAGTAACTAATAAGGAAACTATAGTAAATGAGGATTTAACAATCAGCGAAGGATATGAACTTTGTAACAGGAGTCTTTATCTTGGAACAAACATTGCAGATTGTGAGCCCAGCGTTGATGATAGTGATCTTGACCTTTTGGCGGATGGAGTATATCATGATAGTGAAGGAGAAAATGACAATGATGAAAAATATACTCAGCAATTACTTTTTGGGGATGCAAATACGGGTGAATTTTTGTTTACACAAGATGATCAAGATGCTCCGTTTGTTGGTAACTACTTATTTTTAGATAATAGTCAACATTATCTTTACAATTTCAAGTTACAGTTTGATAGCGGTGTTGAAGTAAGTGATGAAAACAATGAAGAAGCAGGGGATGATCTTGAAGGAACGTCTTTAATTATACAAGATAAAACTTTTGTTATTACTGATGTCAAAATTGATGGGAGTACAATTGAACAAATTGAAATGCAGTCCAGTGATGGTTCTATTTGGATGAGTGAAGGGGAAGCAGTGACAAGAACTATTGATGGGGTAGAGCATACTATTGAGTTGATGGATGTTTCTGCGGATGCAACTGAAGATTCTGGCTCTTGCGGTTTTAAAGTAGATGCAACAGAACTATGGGTTGATGTTAAAGATACAGAAACAGTAAATGGTGTTGCAGTTGGTGTTGTTGATGCAAAAAGAGTAAATCTTGAAGCACAAAATCAAGATGTTTGTGAAGTTGCAATTGGAAGTCAAGAATTAACAATTATAAATGGGGATGAAATCAAATTCAATAATGAAGATGTTGATGGGACGTATGCAGAAATTACAACTGCAAGCTCTTCTGGAGGCATTCGTTGGACTGGATTTGAAATAAACTGGGCTTCTAACTCAAATGAAATTTACCTTGAAGAAGGTGATGAATTTATTGATCCTATCTTTGGAAATTTCAAGATTATATTTGCAGGAGTTGAAACGGGAGGGAGTGAAATAATTTCATTTGACGCAAGCAGTAATTCAGTAGATGTATTTTTTAAGAATGAAGATGGGGAAGAGGTTAATATTCCTCTTGCCTCAAGTGCAAGTTCACAGGCGGGTGAAGCAGTAGACGAACCTGTGTATTGGGGTAACGAAGCTCCAATTAGTAGTGATGCAAATTCGGATGAATTAATTTATCTTGAAGGGGAAACATGTACTGGAGTAACCAGTTTAGTGGATTGTCAAGGTGCAATGTTTTTAGTTGTTGAGCCAACAAAAGATGAAGCACATATAGTGGAAATAACAAACATTGATACCAATGACAATGAAATAAGCTTTGATGATTTGACATATGAGACAACAGATGATGATGTTGCATATACGGACGGGATTAGTTCAGGAATTGCTTTGAAAAGTGCAGGAAACGTGTTTTTGACTATTGATGAAACAAACAATACGGTAAATTTTGACAGTATTGGGTCAAGTCATGGTACAAAGATCAAAACAGAGAATAGAGCAGAGCTTGAAATTGTTAATACAGACCTTTTAAGTCAAACTTTTGAAGGATTAATTTTTTCAGAGTTTGATGATGGCAGTCTTTCTGCAAGTGACTATTTGTTGGGTATGGAAGTGGATATTGTCTATGATGATGATATTGATAATCAAGCAGAAATCACGTCTAACAGTGTTAGTGCTTTAACATCTTCTGTGGGGTTTGGATTCTATGATGTAAGTGATGATGAAGACGATGACCAAGTATTTTCAACGAAGAAAGGAACTTTGATTACTTACGACAACAAAGATAATTCTTATTTGATGATTGAGCATCCTTATGACGCGGCATATGCACAAGTGTATATTTCTCCAACAGAAGCAGGTGTTAGTATGGATATAGTGACAGAAACAATAGTAAACCCTATTTCGGTTGGTGCTGTAAAGTTGGATTTTGAGATAAAATTAATAGATAATCAGAATATCATTGCAGTTGGTGGTGCGTGTGCAAACTCAGTTGTTGCTGAATTGATGGGAAATCCAAAGAATTGTGCAACTTCAACAGGAATGCAAAGCGGACAAGCATTAATCAAATTGTTTGAAAATGGTGACTATGTTGCACTTGTTGTTGCTGGGCAGGATGCGATGGATACACGACTTGCATCACAAATTGTTGCAAACTGGGACGATTATGACCTCAGTGGCAGTGAAATGATTGCAACGACTGTCAGCGAAAGCAGCTTGTCTGTTGAGAAGGTTGAATAATAAATAGTATGTGAAATTTCTCATACTATATTTTTTTGTTATATTGCTCATTTTTCTTTTGGAATAACATTTAAACATTAAAAATGTAGTAGAAGTTAATGTCAGAGGAAAGAGTAGCTATAGGCACTTTAAAGTTGTTCTGGGGAAAGTTCAGTGGAGTAACTTCTTGGATTTCTAAAAATTATGGAAAGTCACTATTAATCACGTTGGTTTTTATTTATTTACTATTTCATTTAAAAGCAACAGTAATGATGGATGAAGGTAAAACATTGTATTTCTTTCAGCATATTGCAGAGCCAGTGACGGCGGTAGATTATAAAAATTATGAGTACAGTATGATAATTAGTGAGAAGTGGAGTGAATTCTCTACAGAAGAATGGGGGGTAGAAAAAATAAAAGATTTAATAAGTTTGTTAAAAATAGGTTTTTCTATCATATTTGGATTGTTAATAATCCGTGCATTTTACGTGGTAATAAATGATTTCATAGAAGAGAAGATAATGGGTGAATTTTCGGCAACACCAAAATGGTTAAGAAAACTGTTTACAGGATTTATTTTATTTTTAATAATTACTGCCGGCAATTTGGCTATTGTGTTTACATATGAACATTATACTGTTCCAGAACTTAGAAATGAAAACTTTATTGATTATATGGTGGAAAGTAAATTATTCCTATTGTATGGAACAGTGGAACTTTTAAAAAAGGTAAAAGTTGAGAAAGGAGGAAATTTTTTAAAAAATTTTGTAGATAAAGAGTTGCCTGGAGTGAATGATACAAATGTATCTTAAAGATTTAAGATTAACAATATTACATTTAATAATTTTAACTGCTATTGCAAATATGAAATTGACAAAGACAGAGTTAAGTAGAAAGAATATCATTTTTTGGATTGAGAAAAGAACAAGAAATAAAAGGAGTATGATAGAGAAAAGAATGAGGGAGTTAGAGGGTTGGGGGTATTTATATAAAGCAGAAGGAAAAAATGATAAAAGGAGGGTTATTTATAATTACCATCACGAGAAATTGGAAGAATTGCAGAGAAATTGTCCGAGTTCATGGCTTTTGGACGATTTAGTGGGTTTAATGGGAAGTTATAGGGAGCCTGAATATACGTAAAATAAAGGGGATTTCTTTTTAAATGCATAAATTAATATTTATCTTTGAGACAAAAGTCTCGGAGGATTATTATGGGTAAAATGTCAAGTGGATCAAAACAAATGTATGGGGCGGTATTTATTCTTGGGATTTTTATATTAGGGGCAGTTGTATTTGGAGATAGTATTAAAAGTTTTTTTGTAGGGACTCCAACAACGGCAGAAACAATCGCAGAAACGAGTGATTTAACTGCTGCACAACTTGCAGCGGCAGAAGCAACTACTGCATCATCATCATGTGACGAAAATAAGGAATCAGACATAACTTCTGATGTTTATAACAAAGCAAATACAACATTAACAGAAGAAATGCCTGCCAATCTATATTTCTTTGAGGTAGTAGATGGAAAGAGATCTAATACAGCAGATGTCGATACTGATTCACAAAATGGTGTCAATTCTGTTAATTGTCCAACTACATATGACGTTGCAATATTAAGAAGCAATGCAAATGGTGGAAACAACAGTAGAATTACATATGCTGAATTAGATGGTAACAAATTAGACCTCATTGAAGATGGTGCGTATGTTCGATTTACAACATCAAGAGCAACTCATACATTATCAATCGATACGAATGAGCATGGTACTACTTCTGGAAGAGTATGGGATTTAGATACTGGTGCATTCCTTAATGATGACGGTGTATCGAGCTCGACAACAGGAACATTTAATATAAGTCCTGCATCTTTTGAATCTACAACGAATGGAGGACTTATCACGTTTAACGTGACGAGAACAAGAAACTTCCGTTTTGAAGTTAAAACAACAGATAGTGATAAAGAATATTTGGCATTTGGAGGATATATTGCTCTAAACCAGTCCAGAACAATTTTTGATATACCAACAATAAGCTGGGATGGAACAGTTCTTCAAGATATTAAATCAACAACCTTAGCATCGCTTGATCCATATTGTGGAGACACATTTGATTCATTTGAATATGTGTATGAAATCCCAGTAGGGGCATCAATGCCTAGCAGTGGATTTTCAAATATTGGGTATAGCGTAACATTAAAGTCAGGTCAAACATCAGAAGATTTGACAATGTTATTATACTCAAGGGGAATGTATCTCAAGTTTGGATCAACCACAAGTCTTGCGAAAGGAGCATGTGACGATTCAACAAGTAGAGCAGCAGTGTTCACAGCACAACGTTATTCTCTAAATGTTGATCCAAGCACGCCATAAATAATTTTTTTCTTTTTTTTCTTTTTTTTTAAGTTTGGAATAACATTTAAAGGAATAAATTCTTATATGACTTATGGAGAATGAACGTTTGGATAAGAACAGTGCAATAATACTGTTTTTGTTGATAACATTTCTGATTTCAGGGGGTTATTATGTTTACAAGACATATTGGGTTGTGGAAGAAAAAGAGGTAATTGATATAGAAGAACAGTTAAAAGAGCAATATTATACGATGAAAATTGATGTTACTAATATTGATGGCAATAGGATAGATGCAAATTACTCATTATATCAATCATTCTTATTACTACAAGATAGTGAGAAAAAGAAAGAAGTAAGGGAAGAGTTTAATAAGGCAGTGTATAATGTGAGTTATTCTCTTTATGCAGATACAGGGGAGTATTATATGAATAGTAAAGAATGTTATAATGACGGAAATTTAAGTAATTCTAACGATGTTTGTATTGTAAAATTAAAGAAGAAGGGAAAGGCAACTTTGAGTGCTGCAAGTATTGATAAAGATGAAATCAAGATTATCATCAAAGTAGAAGGGGGGATTATGCTAAACCCTATTCTTTGTGTGGATTATAAGAGGGAAGTATACAATTTGTTCGTTCAGGGATTGGAAAAGGTGCAGAAGCCAAAAAGAACAGGGTTCTTGTATAACAAATGTTTTGGAATAGGTAAAAATTTGGAAGATAGCGAATATTATTACACTGTAAATTTTGAAACGACTGCCTTAGAAAATAATTTATCAATAGTCTTAATGCATCAGTCGTATGATGATAAGTTTCAGGCAACATATGAAAATACAATGGAGGGGAATGACCTATTTTTCAATATAACATCGAAAGATTTAAATGTATAAAGAAATATATTGAAAAGTATGTCATTTGACAGAAAAAAAGTATGGTAGATTTATTTAGTGGAAAGAAAGATGTTACTTTATTAGTTATACTTGCGTTTATTGACATTTTTATAGTAATGGTTGCATTGTTTAGATTAAGTCAGACTGGTGCATCAGTAGGATATAAAATTTTGGGATTGTATGGTGTTTTAATTTTATTGCCTCTTATTTATGGATATGTGTTAAAAGATCAAAAGAAGGATGGGGGATATTTGAGCAAGATTGATTTTATTATTGCTGATTCTAATGTTGTGCCATTAATAGGAGAGAAAAAATGGTTTAATGGATGGTCAATATTTTTCGGTTCATTATTTTTAATTTCAATTCTATTATTCATAAAAATAGAAGATCCCACAAATATTATTTCTCAAACTATTGGAGAAACTTATCTCCCTGATTTGCCACAAACAATAATAGATATTGACGAAGAAAATTTAGGGGGATTTATTTTGGATGTTGAACCTGCTTCTTTTATTGAATCAGTTTATTTTTATGCGGTTATGAGTCTTATTTTCAGTTTAATGGAGTTAGCAGCTTCTTTCTTTGGTTATAATAGTGGTTTAAGAAATAATATTGTGGCTTTTGCAGTGGTAGGATTGCTGTTAATGGGTATAGGGGGAGGTATCTGGGTGGGTGGTCACTTTGATAAATATAGTGAAGATGAAAGTAAACTAAAACAAACGTATTCCTTTGGAGTTGTTACCACATTTGTATGGTGGGGAACACAAAATATAGTTCCGGGCATTTTATTGCATGAATATAACAATGCTTATTTATCTCTTCAAAATAGGTATGGTGCAACAGATACTATTTTAGGGATAATTATGGGTGTTGGGGCAGTATCATTATTGGGTTTGATATTTACTGTTTCAGAACCATCACGGAAAAAGTTATTTAAATATGCAAGGTTTGGGTGATTAAATGGAAACTATCTCAAAGAACATTTTAATTGTTTTTATTATGGCTCTTTTTGTTGCTTTTGCAAGTATGAGTACAGCTGCGAATACATTTCTTCCGATATCTTCTCAAGCACAAAAAGATGGGGTAGCAATAGCAGTAGGACATGCAAACATTTCTATTTATAATCTTAATGCAACAGGAACATTACTTTATACTGAAAATTTTAACAATTCAATCAATCAAGGATTAATGCAGTTTATAGCAGGATTCCAAAATATTTCTTTAAATTTGATGGGAGGAAACACTTACTGGATAAAACTGGTAGTAAATGGTACAGATGTCAATGCAACGATTAATGGTTCAAATAGTGATCGAATCCCATTCATTGCTCCAATTGTTGCTGGGCAAGGTTTGAATGTCTCCAATGCTTCCATTACTGGTTCTGATGTAGATGATGCATTGAATGTCACTACAGGAGGAGCAGCATTTTCTGGGAGAGTTTACTTTTTCAATACAGATGTTGATGATGCTTTGAATATCACAACAGGTGGCTCTTTTTTTGGAACTGGAAATGCAACATTCAACAAATTCTTTAATATTAGTCCTAGTTTAAGTAGTTTAACAACAAATGGAACACTATTGATTACAAATACAAGACAGGATGCACTGAATGTAACTGGGGGTATTTATGTTGGAGGAAATATTGTTGTTAACGGGACAGTTACAGGGGGAGGAGGATTAGCAAATCAAGATGATGTTGAATGGGATTTCATCAGTTGGACTAATTTTAGTTCAAGTGGCGCTGGACTTAATGTAACAACTTTGACAAATGCAAATGTTCATAAGATAGAAATGATGATTTGGTATGAGTCTAGACGATGTGATAACTTAGTGATTACCACAACTACTCCAAGCATATTGTTAAGAGTAAACAATAATACTGGGAATATTTATGTTTCAAAAATGGTAACAGGTAATTCAATTATAACTAAAACAGAAAATGTTTTTAATTTGTCATCTGATTCTGGAAGTCTAGATCATTCTTATTTAGGTTCATTTTATTTAACTTAT
>ORJL010489690.1_pt1 | contig 19496 bp, 9 predicted proteins | sample 1779941 | NCBI WGS metagenome assembly ORJL01 (sample SAMEA104232317, study PRJEB22302) | groundwater metagenome | biome: forest; feature: aquifer; material: groundwater | place: USA | collected 2011-08-07 | depth 5.8 m | reverse complement strand
CTCCTCCTCCGCGATGCCTCTTGGCATCGCGTCGTCGTCGCGCCTCGCTGGTGGCCAGAATCGCCTTCGGGGACTGGGCACCCTTCTCCGGGGCGCGGTACTTAGGGCCCGCCCGGCGGCAATCGGATGCGCCCCGGCCAGGCTACGGGTAGTAGGTGGGCACGAAGGTCTGGTCCTTGGCCGGCGGCCGGACGTAGGAGTTGTCGACCTGCCGCGGCGGCAGCTTGATCGGCTCCGGCGTCAGGTCCTCGTACGGCGCCAGGCTGAGCAGGTGGCGGATCACGTTGAGCCGCGCCCGGCGTTTGTCGTCGGAAGGGACGACGAACCACGGCGCCTGCTTGATGTCCGTATGCGCCATCATCTCGTCCTTCGCCTTGGAGTACTCCACCCACCGCGCCCGCGATTCCATGTCCATCGGGCTGAGCTTCCAGCGCTTGGTCGGATCGTCGATGCGCTCCTGGAATCGCTTCTCCTGCTCTTCGTCGCTGACCGAGAACCAGTACTTGACGACCAGGATCCCCGCGCGGACGAGCATGCGCTCGAACTCGGGGCAGGTGCGGAAGAACTCCTCGACATCCTCCGGCTTGCAGAAGCCCATGACGCGTTCGACCCCGGAGCGGTTGTACCAACTCCGGTCGAAGATGGCGATCTCGCCGGCGGCGGGAAGATGGGAAACGTAGCGCTGGAAGTACCACTGGCCCTTGTCGCGCTCGGTCGGGGCCGGCAGGGCCACGACCCGGCAGAAGCGCGGATTGAGGCTCTCCGTGACCCGCTTGATCGTCCCCCCCTTGCCGGCGGCGTCGCGGCCCTCGAACAGGATGACGATCTTCATCCCGGTGTGCTTGACCCACTGCTGGAACTTCACCAATTCGACCTGCAGTTTCGCGATCTCCGCCTCGTAGAACTCCCGTTTCAGCTTGCGGGGCGGTTCAGCTTCGGTCGCCGGCCTGGCCGCTTTGGCCGACTTCTTCTGGGCCGGCTTGGGCTTCTCTTGCTCTTCCTGCTTCGGCTCTTTTTCTCTCTTTTCTTTTTTCTTGCTCATGCGCGCCTCCACGGTCGAACGACGGGGCCAATGCACCCGCGCGCCAAGATAGGGCGGCGAGAGTTCCGGTGCAAGGGATTCGAGCAAGCCCTTTGCGTCCTTTGCGCTCTTGCGGCGATTCCTCCGTTCGGTCCAAGGTTGCGGCGCGCGATTCTCCTTCCCCGTCCCGAACGCGGGCGCTATGCTCCATTGGTTAGCACGCTAACCAATGGAGTGCGCCCGTGCTCCGGTACGACTTTGAAGCGAGTGTCGGGTACTGGCTCTACCGGACCAAGCAGGCGATGGAGCGCGCGCTCGGCGAGGAGCTGGCGCCGCTGGGGATCACCGCCCGCCAGTGGCACGTGGTCGCCTGTCTCGCGGCGGCGGAGTCGGACCTGTCGCCTTCGCAGCTCGCCGAACGCATGAGCCTGGAGCTGCCCACGCTCCTCGGGATCCTCGATCGCATGGAGCGGGACGGCTGGATCGAACGCGGGACCTGCGCCGCCGACCGTCGCAAGAAATGGGTGCGGCCGGCCCGACGCGCCGTGGACGCCTGGCCCGGCATGGTGGCGTGCGCCCGTCGCGTGCGCGCAAGGGCGATCCGCCGCCTGGGACCGGAGCGGGTGGAGGCGCTGCGCGGCACCCTGGAAGCCATGGAGCGCAACCTCGAGCCCGTTTCCCCGCGCAAGGAGTGATGGCATGCCTCCGGGAATCCGCAGCCGTGACGCCCGTCGGGGTGCGACGGCGCTCGTCTGGGTCGCCCTGCTGGCCGGGCTCGCGCATCCCCGCGCGGCGGCGCAGGGCTTCGGTCCTTCCCCCGTCCGCGTCGTCGCCGCCGAGGAGCGCGAGGTCGCCGAGGAGCGCACCTTCGTGGGGTCCGTGGTCGCCGCCCGCACCACCGTCGTCGGCAGCCAGGTCGACGGCTACGTCGTCGAATACCTCGCCCGCGAAGGCCGGCGGATGAAGCAGGGCGAGGTCCTGGCCCGCCTGCGCACCGGGACCGTGGACATCCAGATCGTCCAGGCCAAGGCCGAGCTCGATCTGCGCCAGCAGGAACTCGCCGAGCTGGAGCACGGCTGGCGCCCCAAGGAGATCGAGCAGGCCCAGGCCCGCCTGGCCTCCATCGAGGCGCGTCTCGACTACGCGCGCACCAGCGTGGAGCGCATGCGCCGGCTTTTCGAGCCCCGCACCGTGAGCGAGGGAGAGCTCGACCAGTCGGAGGCCGAATGGCGCCGCGCCGAGCAGGACCGGATCGAGGCCAAGGCCGCCCTCGACATGATGGTGGAGGGCACCCGGGTCGAGCGCGTGGCCCAGGCGCGGGCGAAGCTGGCCATGCAGGAGGGCGCCGTGCGGCGGCTCGAGGACGAGCGGGAGAAACACGTCATCGTGGCTCCCTTCGACGGCCATGTCGTGGCGGAGCATGCCGAGGTCGGACGCTGGTTGGCCAAGGGAGGGCCCGTGGCCGAGATTTCCGAGCTCGACCGGGTCGATGTCGAGGTCCCGGTGCTCGAGGACTGCGTGAGCCGCCTCGGCCCGGGCCAGCCCGCGCGCGTGGAGATCGGGGCCCTGCCCGGTCAGGTCTTCGAGGGCAGGATCGTCTCCGTCGTGCCGCGGGCCGACCTGCGCGCGCGCACCTTCCCCGTCAAGGTGCGGCTCGACAACCGCGAGGCGCCCGGGGGGGTGCTGCTGAAGGCCGGCCTGTTCGCCCGCGTCACGCTCGCCGTCGGCGAGCCGGTGCGGGCACTGCTCGTCCCCAAGGACGCGCTCGTGCTGGGCGGTCCGGCGCCGATGGTGTGGGTGGTCGACGCCGACACCGCCGATCCGGCCAAGGGCAAGGTACGCCCCGTCCCCGTGCAGTCGGGCATCTCCGCCGAAGGCTGGATCGCCGTCACGGGGCCGCTCCGGGCCGGCGACCGCGTCGTCGTCCAGGGCAACGAGCGTCTTCGCCCCGGCCAGGACGTGGCCGTCATTCCCGGAGAAGACTCCCCCCAGAAGAAATGACGCGACCCTTTCCAGGATCGCCGAACCGCCATGAACCTCGTCGCGGCCATCGTCCACAGCCCGGTCAAGGTCGCCGTCGGCGTCCTGCTGGTGGCCTTGTTCGGCACCATCGCCCTGCTGCGCATGCCGATGCAGCTCACTCCGGAGGTGCAGACCCCGACGATCACCGTGCAGACCTTCTGGCCCGGCGCCAGCCCGCAGGAGATCGAGCGCGAGATCGTGGGGGAGCAGGAGGAGCAGCTCAAGGGCGTCGAGGGCGTGGTCAAGATGTCCTCCGAAAGCACCGACTCGATGGGGACGATCACCCTCGAGTTCGTCGTGGGCACCGAAATGAGCCGGGCTCTGCTGTTGGTCAACACCCGCCTGGCCCAGGTGCGCGAGTACCCGGAGGACGCGGACGAGCCGGTGCTGAGCACGGCGAACTCCGCGAACACGCCGATCGCCTGGTTCATCCTGGGGCCGGCGGTGCCGACGGTGGACGAATTCGCCCAGTTCGGGCGGCGCCACCCGGACCGGGCGGAGGCCCTGGAGCACATCCAGCGCGCGCAGAACGCCGGCTTGCGGCTGCGACGGCTGCGTTTCGCCGCCGAGAAGGACCCGGCGTTCGGCGAGCTGCTGCCGCCCGAGATCGACGTGACCGAGATGCGCAAGTTCGCCGAAGACGCGATCGAAGCGCGCTTCGAACGCGTCTCCGGCGTGTCCAACGCCAACGTGTTCGGCGGCAAGCAGGAAGAGGTCCAGGTGGTGATCGACCCGGAGCGCCTGGCCGCGCGGGCGCTCACCCTGGTCGACGTGCGCAGCGCGCTGCGCGGTCGCAACCAGGACACCTCGGCGGGCGATTTCGCGGAAGGCAAGCGGCGCTACGTCGTGCGCACCCTGGGACAGTACCGCTCCCTGGATGAGGTGGCCGACACGGTGCTGGCGCGCCGCGACGGCGCCCCGGTATACCTGCGCGACGTCGCCGAGGTGCGCAAGGGATTCAAGAAGCCCGAGGGCATGGTGCGCAACTTCGGCACCAGCGCGATCGCGGTCAATTGCATCCGCGAGAGCGGAGCCAACGTGCTGGATGTCATGACCGGGCTGCGCAAGGCGATGGCCGAGCTCAATGCCGGCGCGGTCGGGCAGCGCCGGCTCCTGCTCAAGCAGGTGTACGACGAGACCGAGTACATCTACTCGGCGGTCGGGCTGGTGCAGCAGAACATCCTGTACGGCGGCGCGCTCACGATCGCCGTGCTGCTGCTCTTCCTGCGCAGCGGCCGCTCGACGCTGGTGATCGCGCTGGCCATCCCCACCTCGATCATCGGCACCTTCCTGGTCATGCACCTGTTCGGGCGCTCGCTCAACGTCATCAGCCTCGCCGGTCTCGCCTTCGCCGTGGGCATGCTGGTCGACAACGCCATCGTCGTGCTCGAGAACATCTTCCGGCGTTGGCAGCTGGGCGAGGACGCTTTCGAGGCCGCAGTGAAGGGGACCCAGGAGGTGTGGGGCGCGGTGGTGGCGTCCACCCTGACCACGCTGGCCGTGTTCATCCCGGTCGTGTTCGTCAAGGAGGAAGCCGGTCAGCTCTTCGTCGACATCGCCCTCGCGATCAGCGCCGGCGTCGGCCTGTCGATGATCGTGTCGGTCACCCTGATCTCCACCGCCGCCGCGCGCATCCTGCCGCACCGCGGCGAGCCGGCCCGGCAGTCCCGGTGGGTGCGCCTCGTCACCGCCCCGTATCGCCTGCTCGCCGCCGTGGTCCGCGGCATCCTGCTCAGGCCGCTGGATCGGTTCGGCCGGCTCTTCGTCGCCGCTGTGGTCGGCACCAACCGGTGGCTCGGTCGCGGGGTGCTGCGCCGCCTCGCGGTCGTCGGCGTGCTCGGCTGGGCCGCGGTCGACCTGACCCTGCGCCTGGTGCCGAAGGTGGAATACCTGCCGACCGGCAATCGCAACCTGGTCTTCGGCATCCTGCTGCCGCCCCCGGGCTACAACCTCGAGCAGATGACCCGCATCGGCGAGCGCCTGGAGGCCGACCTGCAGCCCTACTGGGACGTCGATCCGAACCGCCCGGAGGCGGCCAGGCTCGATTTCCCCGCCATCGGCGACTTCTTCTACGTCGCCCGCGGCCGCCAGATCTTCCTCGGACTGCGGGCCGCGGACCCGCTCCAGGCCGCCGGGCTCGTCGGGCTCATCCGCAAGGTCGCCATGCGCGTCCCCGGCACCTTCGCCATTGCCAAGCAGTCGAGCCTGTTCGAGCAGGGCCTCACCGCCGGCCGCACCATCGACGTCGAGATCGTCGGCCCCGACCTGCCGACCTTGATCGGCCTCGGCGGCCAGGTGCTCGGCCAGGTGATGGAGATGATCCCCAAGGCCCAGGCTTTTCCCCGCCCGAGCCTCGACCTGTCGAGCCCGGAGGTGCACGTGCGGCCGCGCTGGGACCAGGCGGCCGACCTGGGCATGACCGCACGCGACCTCGGCTACACGGTCAACGCGCTGGTCGACGGCGCGTACGCCACCGATTACTACGTCGGCGGCGACAAGATCGACGTGACCCTAATGGGGCAGAGCCGCTTCGTCGGGCGCACCCAGGACCTGGAATCGCTGGTCGTGGCCACCCCGACCGGCGACCTGGTCCCGCTCGGCGCCCTCGCCACCATCGGCCTGGGCAGCGGCCCGGAGCAGGTCAATCACCGCGAGCACGAACGCGCGATCACCATCGGCGTCTCGCCGCCGCCCGACATCGCGCTCGAGGACGCCATGGAGACCATCGAGCAGAGAATCCTCCAGCCGATCCGCGACAGCGGACGATTGGGGAGCGAATTCCGCATCAACCTGTCCGGCACCGCCGACAAGCTGCGCTCCACCTGGCTCGCCTTGCGCTTCAACGTGGTGCTCGCCCTGCTCATCACCTACCTGCTCATGGCCGCCCTGTTCGAGTCGTGGACCTACCCCTTCGTCATCATGCTGTCGGTCCCCCTGGGTGCCGTCGGCGGCGTCGCCGGCCTGTGGCTGCTCAATCGCTGGGTCCTGCAACCGCTCGACGTCGTCACCATGCTCGGGTTCGTGATCCTGATCGGCACCGTGGTCAACAACCCCATCCTGATCGTGCACCAGGCGCTCAACCACATGCGCGAGGAAGGCATGCCGCACGCCGAGGCGATCGTGCTGAGCGTGCGTACGCGCATCCGGCCGATCTTCATGACCACGCTCACCACCCTCGTCGGCCTGCTGCCCCTGGTGCTCTTCCCCGGGGCGGGGAGCGAACTCTACCGGGGCCTGGGCGCGGTTCTGCTCGGCGGCCTCCTGGTGTCGACCGTGTTCACCATCGTGCTCGTACCCACCCTCTTCGGCCTGACCCTCGACGCACAGTACGCGCTGCTCGCGCGGTTCGGCCGACGGTCGCGGCACGCCGAGGCGATGCCCGCATCGGCCCTGGTCGGCACCAGGCCCGCGCCTGAACCGGAGTGGGCGCAGCGGGAGGAGTGACCGGCGGTTGCGCTCAGACGGGTGGTTGATGAAGCCCGCGGGCCGCTTCTGCGGGGGCCGGCACTCAGCGCCCGGCGTCGATGCCGTCCATCCACGCCGGCCACCGCGGGTCCTGGCGCAGCGAGCCCGGTGCTCCGGTACGCCGGGGACTCGCTCACTCTTCGGGATTGTCTTGACCCGCGCGCGGGAGGCGACTATAGGGGACTACCCGAAAAACCTCGACCGCCGATGCCCCGATGCACGACCCGCCGACCCATCCCGCCCCTGACTCCGAGTCCCGGGCCGCCGCGTTGCTCGCCGGGGTCCCTGCCCGCAACGAGCCGTTCTCGCTCGACGAGGCTTGGCATGCGGCTGGTCCGGGCGCACGAACGTCCGTAGCATCGCTCACCCATCTCCTGACTCACGATTCCGACATCGTCCTCTCCGGCGAGCGCTTCGTCACGCCCCGGATCGTTGCCCACGGCGCGCAGTTCCTGATTCGTCGCACGCCGCTGGAACGTCAGGGCGGCTTCCTGGTCATCGGCGATCGCTTCCTGCCCTTCCAGCGGCTCGGCGGGTCGCCTCCTGCGCTCACGCTTCTCGACCCGGCGGGCGCGCCTTTTCCGCCCTGCGCCCCCATGACGATGCGCCCCGAGCGGGCCGAGGCCTTTCTGCGCCTGCTTCCGCCCCACCGGCGGCCGGCGTGCGATCCGGCCAGCGGGCTCGTGCCGCTCGACGCCGCCAGGCTGCCGCCGGAGCTTTCGGCGTTCGAATGGCTGTGCGCGACCTGCGTGGACTTCGCCGCGGGAACCTACCGGCTGAAAGGGACGGCGGGCCGATCGACCCGCACCGCGGCGTCCGGCGACCTCCTCGCTGCCGCGTTGATGAGGGTGGTCGAGTCCCCTCCTCCGGGCCCGGACTGGGCCGCGCGGCTGCTCTTGTGCGCGTGCGGCGAGTGCCTGACCGAAGTGCGCACGAGCGTGATCGGACCGTTCGATTCGGACTTTGCGGCGGCGGCCGGCTTGGGCGCGACCCGGGCTCGGGACGACGGCGCCGCCCCCTCGGGATCCTCCGCATTGCTCCGGTACGAGGACGCGGCGAAGGCTGCGCCGAACCGTGCGGGCACGTCTCTCCGCGGGCTCACTTTGCTACCCCTGGATCGATGGCGCATCGGCGTCCGACAGGCTTGGGAAGAGCACCCGCGATCGGATCGCGACGAATCCCGGTCGTTCGCGCTCGGGGTCTCCGATCTGCGCTGGCATGCGCACTTCCGCCGGTTCAGCGCAACCGTCCGTGGCCGGCACCGGACCCTGAGCGTCACCCTCCTCCCGGGGGATGCCGGGGACTTCGCCGTGACCACGTGCTCCTGCAGGCAGGGGACGGGAGAGCGGTACTGCCCCCATGTTCCTGCCGTGCTCGTCGCGGTGGGCAATCTGCTCGATCGCCTCCCACTCGAGGAGTCGGAATCGGAACCCTGGGAGAGTTTCATCCAGCGGTTGGACCGGCTGCTGCCGCCGGCTCCTTCGGGAGCGGCGGCGGAGGAGCCCGAGGAGCGGCTCGTGTGGCTCGTCTCGCCCGAGCGGCAAGGGCTGACGCCGGCCCCGCTCCTCCAGGTGCGCGGCCGGAAGGGGAACTGGTCCCCCGGCGCGTCGATGTGCGTGCGGTCGTGCGGTCACTCGCGTCCAACCTGGCTCCTTCCCGAGGACGAGCGGATCTGGGAGATCCTGGCGCTCCGGAGCGCGTCCGCGTCGCCGGAGGTCGAATCGCTCGAAGCCCTGGCGGCGTTGGCCGGGCACCCGCGCGTTTTCTGGGAAGGCACGCCCCGGCTGGCGGTGGCGGTCGAGGTGGCGAACCCGTCGGTGCGGATCGAGGAGGGAAGCCGGGGAGCGCTTCGGTTCCGCGTGCTTGCCGCGGGACGAGTGCTCGGCGAGGTCGGCTCGGTGAGCGTGGGCAAGGTGGGCGCAGCGATCCTGGTGGCGGAGGAGGCGCGCCTGGTGGTGGTGCCGTTTCCGCCGCGCATCCGCGAACTGCTGTCGGAGTTCGTGCGCATGCGGGATCCGCTGCCGGCGGTCGCCGCGCCCGCGATCGCCGCCCGCTTGCCGAGGTTGGAGGCGGCGGTGCCGATCGAGCTGCCGCCTTCCCTGCGCGGCCGGGAGATCGCGGCGGACACCCGCGTGCGGATCCGGCTCGAGCCGGTGGAGGAGCGGGCGCTCTGGGTGTCGCTGCGGATGCGGCCGCTGCCGCCGCCGGCGGTGGACTTCGCGCCGGGGGAAGGTGGAGTTCGGCGGCGAGGTGGTGGCGCTGGTCGAGGTGCTGCGCGCGCTGCGCGAGGGGCGCCGCTGGCTGCCGCTCGGCCCGCGGCGCTGGGTGGAGCTCGGGGACCTGGTGAGGAAAGCGCTCGGCCCGCTCGCCGAGGCGGTCCGCGACGGCCGCCGCGGGCTCGAGATCGGCCCGACCGCGGCGCCGGTGATCGCGGGCCTGGCGGAGGTGGGCGGAACCGTCGTCGCGGCGTGCGCCGCGTGGCGGAACATGTTCCAGCGCTTCCAGCGGGCGATGTCGCTGGATCCCGAGCCGCCGGCGACGTGCACCGCGGTCTTGCGGGACTACCAGCGCGAGGGCTACCGCTGGCTGCGGCGCCAGGCGGAATGGGGCGTGGGCGGCTGCCTTGCCGACGACATGGGGCTGGGAAAGACCGTGCAGATGCTCGCGCTGCTGGCGGATCGGGCGGTCGAGGGGCCCGCGCTCGTGGTCGCCCCCGTGTCGGTCGGCGAGAACTGGCGGCGCGAGGCCGCGCGGTTCGCCCCCGGGTTGAATCCGGTGCGCTATCGCGACACCGACCGTGCCTCCGGGCGCAGCTTCGCCGCCGGCGACCTGGTGGTCGTCAGCTACGGGTTGGTGCTGCGCGACGCCGGCCGGCTCGCCGGCATCCGCTGGAGCACGCTGGTGCTCGACGAGGCGCAGGCGGTGAAGAACAGCGTGACCAAGACCGCGCAGGCCCTGCGCGCGATCGCCGCCGACGTGCGGTTCGCGCTCACGGGAACGCCTTTGGAAAACCACCTGGGCGACCTCTGGGGCCTGTTCCGGGCGATCTCGCCGGGCCTGTTCGGATCGTGGGAGCAGTTCCGCGCGCGTTGGGCGACGCCGATCGAGCGCGACGGCGACCGGGAGTGCCGGGCCCAGCTCGCCCGGGTCGTGCGCCCGTTCATCCTCCGGCGCACCAAGGCGGAGGTGCTGAAGGAGCTGCCGCCGCGGACCGAGATGCGCCTGGTCGTCGAGCTGCCCCCGGACCAACGGCGCCTGTACGACGCGGCGCGGATCGAGGGACTCGCGCGCATCGCGGCGGCGCAAGGCACGCCCGAGCAACGCTCGATGACCGTCCTGGCCGAGATCACCCGGCTGCGACAGCTTGCCTGTCACCCGAGGCTGGTCTATCCGGAGATCGCCGGCGGCTCCGCCAAGCTCGACTTGGTTCTGGACACGGTGGAGGAACTGCGCGGGGAGGGGCACCGGGCGCTGGTCTTCAGCCAGTTCGTGCGCCACCTGGCGCTGGTGCGCGCGGCGCTCGACGAGCGCGGCGTGCGGTACCAGTACCTGGACGGGCAGACGCCGCCCGGCGAACGGCAGCAGCGGGTCGATGCGTTCCAAGCCGGGGAAGGCGAGCTCTTCCTGATCTCCCTCAAGGCGGGCGGCACCGGTCTCAACTTGACGGCCGCGAGCTACGTGATCCACCTGGATCCCTGGTGGAACCCTGCGGTGGAGGACCAGGCCAGCGATCGCGCCCACCGCATCGGCCAGGAGAAGGCCGTGATGGTGTACCGAATGGTGGCCGCAGGGACGATCGAGGAGCAGATCCTCGCGCTGCACGAAGACAAGCGGGACCTCGTCGCGGGCGTGCTGGAAGGCTCCGATCGCGCGACCAGGCTGAGCAGCGAGGAGCTGATCGCCTTGATCCGCGAAGGCGCCCCAGCGGAAACCTCCCTGCGGCCCCGAGCCCGAACGGGGCGTGGGAAGGGGAATCCGCCGCCCGCCGAGTCGCGTTGAGTCGAGTCGGCACCAACCGGTGGCTCGGGGAGGCGATCCGCAAGCCGGCGCCCCCGCTCGGCGGCGTGCGGGCGGAACCGGGCGAAGCCGGCTCCGCTTCCCCGCCGCTTCCCCGCCGGTTGACTTCCGCACGTCCTCGGTGCAGAGTACGGGCTGTGCCGTCGGAGGGCCCATGCCGTTCTCCGGCCTTCGATCGGGAGATCCCACGGATGTCGGTGTCCACGCGCATCACCGACCTGTTCGCCGATACGCGCTACGAGGACACCATCCGGGAGACCGAGCGCTTTCTCCAAGCAAATCCGTCGAGCACGACCGCCTTACATCTCAAGTCGGTAGCCCACTACCAGCTCGGCGAATACGCGGCGTGCCTCGCCGAATTGGACCAGGCCGCGCGGACCGCCGAAGACGGCGGGATCGAAGAGATCGGACTGCGCCTCGCGGTCCTGCACGCGAACGTGCTGCTGGAGCAAGGACGCTACATGGACGTCCGCGCAAGGGTGGCCGCGCATCTGTCTTCCGGCAAGAACGTACGGGCCGACGGCGAGTTGCGACTGCCGATGGCTTGGGCGGCATACTTCGAAGCCGACTACGACGCCGCGGCCCGCGAGGGGATCCGCATCTTCGACGATGCGGCCGGAGAGCACTTCACGCGCGGCAGGGCGGCGTTGTGCGCTGGTCTGGCCACCTCGAGGGCCGCGGGCCCGGACCGCGCCCATGATCTCCTGCTGTGCGCCCACCAGCATCTGACCCAGTCGCAGACGCTCTTCGGCGCGTCCCCCTTGGTGCGCGACCTCTACCTCATGCAAGCGGAGGTTGCGGGTGGGCTCGCGAACGACGCCCTCCACGCGCTCCTTCAAGCCGCCGCGTCCGCGCCCGGAGACGGAAAATTCTCCGAGCTGGTGATGCAGACCTGCGGGCTCTACCGCGCTCATCTCGACGGAGATCCGATCGAGGACGCCGTGCGGGAGGCCGTGGCCTGGGGAGTCAAGCGCCCGTGGGTGGCCCTACTTCCAGGCGCTGGTGTGGTCGAGAGTCCCGCGGACGCGCAGCGGGCGCGAGAGCGGGCGCAACGGAATTCGGATGCGAAGGCGAAGGCCAGGGCCGAGAAGGAGGCAGCCACGCAGGCGGCGGCGGAAGCCGAAGCCCTGGCGGCGGTGCGGGCGGAGGCGGAAGCCCAGGCGCGGGCAGAGGCGGAAGCCAAGGCGCGAGCGGAGGCGGAAGCCAAGGCGCGAGCGGAGGCGGAAGCCCAGGCGCGCGCGGAAGCGGAAGCCCAGGCGCGTGCAGAGGCGGAAGCCAAGGCGCGAGCGGAGGCGGAAGCCAAGGCGCGTGCCGAGGCGGAAGCCCAGGCGCGTGCCGAGGCGGAGGCCGATGCGAGGGCAGAGGCCGAAGCCAGGGTGCTGATCGCAGAGGCGGATGCCGAGGCTGAAGCCAAGGCGAAGGCGAAGGCCGGCGTCCCGCCGAAACCTGCGAGCGGGGTGCATCGGTTGCCGTCGAGCGAGGCGCGATCCAGCGGCGCGCCTCCCCGGCCCGGCATCGGCACCCCCATCCTGCCCGCCAATACGACGGATTCGTCCAGAGCGCCTGCCCAGAGCGGATCCGGCGTCGTTCCCAAGCCCGCCTCCGGCGCGATCCGGATTCCTCCGGGCGCACAGGGGTCGAACACCACCCTCCCTTCGCGCAGCTTCACCGGCACGATCCTGGTGTGCGGCTCGGATCGCACCGGCAAGGTGCTCGAAGAGGCACTGCGCGGCACGGTTTTCCGAGTCGCCCATCGATGCCCGGATGTCGCGACCGGCGTCAGCATGTGTGCGACCGCCCACCCGCAACTGGTGCTCATCGACCTGCAACTCCTGTCCGGCTTGTCCCGGGAACAGGCCAAGGCTTCCACCCTGCTCCAGCCCTTCCTCGACGGCGATCCCCAATGCCGGCTCGGCGTGATCTACTCCGTGCAGACCAGGGTCCATCTTCCGGAAGCGCTCCGCGCCGGCGCGCGAGCGCAGATCGAGCAACCGTTCGACCCGCTGCGCGTGATCGAGGCCCTCGGAGTCTTGATCGCCCCACGCTCGACTCGAGAGCCGCGCTGGGAAATCAAGCGGCCGATCGCGTGCTCTTGGAAGGAACAGGAACCGAGCGGCTTCCTGGACGGCCTCGGCAAGGGGAACCGATTCGTGTCCAAGTGCATCGATCCGCTGGGCGTCGAGGCCCACCTGCCCGTCGCCCTGAAGGTGGGCAAGACGATCCGCCTCTCCGTCGAGGTTCCGGGTGGGAAGCCGCTTCACACGCTCGCACGGGTCGTCTCCTGCCGGCACGACGCCGCGCTCAAGCACCACCTGGTGAAGCTCGCCTTTTGGCAACTCGCCCCGGAAGCGCGCGACCAGTTGCTCGCCCTCCTGGGCTCGTTGCCGGACAAGGCCGGCGGGCATGGCTGATCCCGCCGCGATCATCCCCGCGCACGCCCGTCCGGCACCCCGGTGGCAACCCGGTCACGAGGAGGAGGTGAACCATGAAGTCCCGGCGGTGGATCGGAACGGCTCTGGTCTTGCTTGGGGTGCCGCTCGTCGACGCCCTGGCGCAGGCGGATGGGAAGTCCGCCACACCGCCCGCCTACGTTGTCCTGGTCGTGGCTGGGGCGGACGCGGACCTGCGCCAGGCAGCGGAAACCATCCGCGCCCTCCACCCCAACGCCCGCGAGCTTGCTTTCCGTCCGGACCGGCTCGACGACCTCCTGCCGGAGCTGCGCAAGATCGCGCCAGGCTTCGTTTGCATCGTCGCGCCCCGCGAAGTCATCGACCTTCGCTTTGCGCGTCGCTGCTTCCTCTTCGCCACGCGCGTGGACGACGATCCGTTCCCGGACTTCGCGTACGGATTCGTCACCGGCGACGATGGCGCGCACGCCCACGCCTTTGCGCGGAACATCGCCATGGCGTTCGCGCGCAAACGGAAGCAGAGCATTCTGAAGGTCACGTCCTGCGAGGGCGAAGAGTCGGTGACCCGCGCGGGAACGATCTTCGGCGATTTCGCGCACGACCTCGTCTGCGTCGCCGCGGACGACTTGGACCTCGAGCGACACCTGAAGTGGTTCGCGAATCGGGACCTCATCACCGTTACCGCGCACGGCGCCGTGGGCGGGATGGGCAGCGGATACTGGTCGACGCACATCGACCGCTCGGCCCCGGACCTCGATGGGGCGGTGGTCATCTCGAGCGTGTGCGACTCGGGCGCGGTCTCGCGCACGTATGGGCTCGACGAGAAGGGGGGGCTCGAGGAGAACGCGGTGGACGCGATCGACAGCTTCGCGCTCTCCTTCCTCCGACGCGGTGCGGCGGCCTATGTCGGGGGGGTCGATGGCATGCACGGCATGTACACGTCGAGGGTGTACGAGGCGGTCCTCCTCGATGGCCGCTCGCTGGGAGAGGCGGTGAAGACGCTCCAGGACCGCATGGCGCTGGAACTGGTGGACCGCAAGTTCGCCCCCGAGAGGCTCCTGGACCTGCAGAAGAACGACGAGGACGAGGCGTTCAACACGGTCGCCAACCTGGTCGTCTACGGCGATCCCGCGATGCGGCTCTTTCCCGCGCGCCTCGAGCGGCTACGGGTGCAGTTCCTCCCGGAGAGCGGCGGCGTGATTAACGCCACCGTGGCGATCGACCTCGAGGAGTTCGAGGCGGCCCACTGGGTGCGCAGCAAGTACCGCCTGCGGGACGGCAAATGGGGCACGGAATGCGGCTTCCCCCTGGCTTGGCCGGACCGCCGTACGCCGACCGCGGTTCGAGTCGGCAAGAGCAATGTGGCGGCGATGGCGGGTAGGCCGGCGATCTTCGCCGTGGAGCAGGCCGGGCCGGCTCGCTTCCTGCACGTCTGCGTGGTCTACGAGGCCGACCCGGACACCGTCGAGGCGCAGGTGACGCAGGAAGGGTACCGGGTCGAACTGGAGATCGAGGTCGAGGGCAAGGGAAAGTGAGGCTTCCCGCGCCCGCGGGTCGATGGGTCGCGGCGTGCCGCTGAGCCAGCGGCGTTCGCGGAGGCGGCACAGTTGCTCCATGGGCCTCGACACGCTCTCGCCGCACGAAGCAGCTTCGCTCGGTGCGGCGCCGTCGTCCGCGCCCGAGGACCGGTGAGGAAGGACGCAGCGACACGGTCGGCGGGTCTGGACTCGCGCCCCCGCTACCCTTCTTGCCGGGCTCCGTCAGAAGCGCGCTTTCAGCGACAGGCTACCCATCGGTCCGTCATAGTCGTTGATGCCGGCGTTCTGTTCCTCCCAGTACTGGACGTACCCGAACGTCCCCTCGATCGTGACCTGGTCCGTCGCCCGGTATTCGGCCCCGACGGTCCCGAAGTGACGGTAGGTGTGGATCAGGAAGTTCGAGGTTGCGTATTGGTAGGTCGTCCGGAGCGTCAACTCGTCGATCGTGTAGGACAGGCTCGAGTCGAGGACCTGGGAATCGGACGTGGCCCGCGGGGTAAGGCCGCCACGGTACGTGCCACCCTCCGATACGAGGAGAAGCGTATTCGTGAAGCTATGGGCCCGCGTCCAGGTCGAGGCGTCCGTGAAGTGGTAGTCGTTCTTGAACACGAGGCCGTCGACGGGCGTGGCCGTGGTCTCGAGCCCGAGAACCCACCGGTTCATGGTCCCGATCTCGCCGACCACGTCGGCCGCCCGGTGATACTCGTCGTGCTGGAACTGCGCCCGCGGCGCGACCGTGAGCCAATCGCACGCACTCCACTCCACCTTCAGATGGGCGTCGTGGGAGACGAGGTCGGTGTCGCCGATCGTCCCCGGATAGTAGAAGCTGGTGGTATTCGCGGTCGTGTAGAGGGGGTTCGTCGACACGAACGACGTGTGGGGCTGGTAGTCCGCGTCGCCCGGCTTGTCCTCGGCCAGGTCGACGTCTTCGTCGTGGTTGGTCATCCGGACGGTGTACCGGTACCGCCCGCTGAGGGTGATGTCGTCGAACGACTTGTTGTTGAACTGGAGCGAGGCGACGTAGCGGTTGAAGTGCCCGGTGTCCTCCCAGCGCCAGTTCCCGAGGTCGGGGATGGAGCCCACCAGCGGCACGAAGTCGGCGGACCAATCGTAATCGACGTCGATCTGCTCGAACTCGCCCTTGGCGATGATCTTGGTCTTGTCCAGGCCGCGGAACTCGAGGCCGAAGCTCTCGGCCCACCCATACTCCTCGTTCGCGGTGCGGAAGTTCCATTGCTCGTCCGGCAGCGCGGGATTGCCGTTGACGTCCACCTGGTTGGAGCCGTCTTCGAAGCGGCTGGCGCGGTTGTTCTGATTCCCGCCGCGCCACTGGAAACCCACCCACGGCTGGGCGATGTCCCAACCGACATAGGTCAGGGTAAAGTCGAACCGGTTCTGGTAGTCGCCGCTGTTGTGCGTGTTGTCGAGGTAGCTCAGGGCCTTCTCATCGAACTTGGTCCCTGCGCGCGCAATGCCGAGCGCATCTACGTTGTTGTCGTTGTCCCGGTTCAGATAGTTCCAGGACGTGTCCATGTGAAGCTGGTCCTTGATCAGCTCGCCCTGGATCCGCAGCCTGCCGTTGAAGCTGCGGCTGTCGTACTGGTTTTCGACCCGGCGCTCGTTGAGCAGAAACGTCGGGGGTCTGTCGCCCGCAAACGTGCGATCGGTGTATTCGCGCTCGCCTTCGAAAATCTCGTATTCCGGCCGCAGCGTGATCTCGAAGTCGCCGACCCTGTGCGAGAAGAGAGCCCAGAAGCGGTGGGACGTGTATTCGATGTCCTGCCACAGCGGATACAGGGCGGGCTCGCCGCCGCCCATCGAGTAGGTCAGGCCACGAAAGCCCAGGCTCTGGTTGCCCGTGCGCGAGTGGTAGGCGTACCCCAGGGTGACCTTGGGCATGCCGGCCAGGTCGAGACCGACCTCGGCCTCGAGCCGGCCGATGTTCTCGGTGAGGTTGTCCTTGACCTGGTCCACGGAGCTGAGCCTGGAAGGCACCAGGAAAGGCGTGGTTTGCCCCGGCAGGACGCGCAGGTTGGTGGGGATGGCGAAGGTGACGTCGTCGAAGTAGTGAGCGGTCGCGGAGGGGATCGCCAGGGTGATGGCGGACATGATGGCCGCACGGCTGGCCGCGGTCGAAGCCCTGTTCGGCGCAAGCGACCCGCGCACGGTCGTGGTGCGCGGCTTCTATGACACCGGCGTGGCGCGGATCGCCGCCGGCCAGTACTCGAGCGCCGTCGATGCCTTCCTCGACGCCCAGACCCGGATCCTCGCCCTCGACGCGACGCCGCCGGACGCCTCGCTCTCGCTCTTCGAAGGCGCGGTGCGGATCGCCGGCCCGGTGGGGACCGGAGGTGTGCTCACCACCCAGAATCCCACCCCGCGCGTGCACGCGGACTTCAACGACCAGCTCACCGCGGTGCGCATGTCGCAGACGGTGTTCAAAGTGGACGGCACCAACCGGCTCGCGCAGGCTTCGCACGACGACATGCATCTGGACTGGACCCCGACCGCGCCGCTGGCGCTGGGCAGCCACACCATCCTGCTCAAGGTGAAAGACGCCGCGCACAATCTGCGCACGCTCACCGTGACGCTGATCGTCGTCCTCCCTGCGGCGCCCACGGGCGTGATCGCGCGCCGCGGCCCCGCGCGCGCCGGGGTTTCCTGGACGGCGAGCCCGCAGCCCGAGGTCACCGGGTACCGCGTCTACCGCACGCAGACGCCGGGATCGGGATATGTGCTCCTCACCGCCTCGCCGGTCGCTGGGACGTCGTTCGTCGACTCCGCGCTGCCCCCCTCGGCCGAGCTCTACTACGCCGTCTCGGCGGTGAACCGCTACGGCCGGGAAGGCGCCCGGTCGGCCGACGCCCACGCGGACGCCGATGCCGAGGCCCCGCGCGTCCTCTCGGTCTCGCCCGCGCATCGGGCGACCGACGTGGCGGTGGACGCTCCGGTGACCGTGGTGTTCTCCGAGCCGGTGTCCCCGGCGTCGGTGCGCTACGACGTGTCCGTGTTCCTGACCCGGCCCGACCGGGCGCGGATCGTGCCCGCGGACGCGGCGCTCGCGGGGGCGACCCTGACCGTGTCGCCGAGCGGCGCGCTCGAGCACGGGGTCCGGTACCAGGTGCACGTGTCGACGCTCATCGAGGACTTGGCGGGCAATCGTCTGGTGCCGACCGATCCGGTACTCTTCAGCTTCACCACGGAACGGTATCTGACTCCGTTGCCGGATCTCGCGGGGCCCACGGTGGCCGCCGCGCTGCCTCCGCCGGGCGCCGAGGACGTGCCGCCCGGCACGGTGCTCGAGATCACGTTCTCGGAACCGCTCGACGCCGAGAGCGTCCTGGATTCGGCGTTCCCGCCGGTCCAGCTGCTGGAGCGGAATGCCGCCGGGGAGTTCGTCGCGGAGCCGGCGATCGCCCTCGCGTTCGGGCCGGACGACTTGACCTTGCGAATCACCCCGCGAACGCCCCTGACCCCCGGCGGTACGTACGAGCTGCGATTGGGTGTCGGGATCTCCGACCGCTCGGGGCTTGCTCTCGGCGCATCGCCGTTCTCCGCCGGCGCCCCGTACTCCTTGACCTTTCACGCGGCCGCAAGCGATCTCGACGCGCCGCGCGTCACCGCGGCAGCTCCCGCCGCAGGGGCCGAAGGCGTGCGCATCACCGATTCCGTGACGCTGACCCTGTCCGAGCCGGGGGACCCGGGTACGCTCGCCGCCGGGATCCTCGTCTCCGGACCGGGCGGCCCGCTGCTCGTGACCGTGGCCCTCTCGGTCGACGGCCGCACCGTGGACATCTCCGCGCCGGGCGGCCTGCCTGCGAACACGGTCGTCACCGTGGAAGCGAATGCCGGGATCACCGACCGATTCGCGCATGCCTTGGACCAGGATCCGGTGGCGCCCGGCAGCCAGCCCTTGGTCTTCGACTTCCGTACCGGAGGTCCCGACCTCGATCCTCCGTTCGTGGTCGGCTCGGACCCGGAGCCGGATACGTTCGGCGCCGCCCTGCGATCGCGCCTGACCTGGACCTTCAGCGAGCCGATCGACCCTGCCACGGTGGACGCCGACGGCATCCGCGTGCTCCGCGGCGGGGTCCCGCTCGCCGGCTTGCTCGCGCCCCTCGGGGCCCCGGCGGCGCGGTTCACCCCCGCGCGCGATCTCGCGGCCGCGGACGTCGTCGATTCCGAGGTCGTCTCGGTCGGCACTTGCCGCGACCGGTCGGGCAACCCAGTGAATCAGACGCCGGGACACTCGCCGGCTTCGGCCTATCGGTCGCAGGTCTACGCCACACTCTTCGACGACGAGCCGCCGCGCATCCTGCGCGTCGAGCCTCCCAACGGCACCCCGAGGACCCCGGGAAGCCCGCGGATCGACGGCACCATGCCGATCCGCGTCGTCTTCTCGGAGAAGATGTCCCGCGCGTCGGCCGACCTGTTCGGCTTCGTCGTGTCGATCCAAGGTCTCTATTACAGCTCGCTCGACAAGGCCGTGGCGTTCCCGGCCGACCCGGTCAAGGCGGCGGTCGCACGCGCGCGCCTTGGCACCTTGCCGCTCGGGGAGGTCCCCGGCCGGATCGACTGGGAGGAAGAGGACACGGTCCTCGTGTTCACCCCGACTCCGCCCTTCGATTCCGCAGGCGATGGGAACATCTTCCTGCTGCATGCCCTCTCCGGCTTGTCCGATCCTTCGGGCAACGACTTCGACCAGGAACCCAAGACCGTGCTGCCCGATCCCTGGGTCGCCGCGATCGCCGTCGAGGACGCCACGCCCCCGACCTTCGAGTCTTCCACGCCGTCCGCGGGCGCCGCGGACTCCTCTCCGCACGTGATCGTCCTGCGCTTCAGCAAGGGCATGGACTACGACAGCTTGACCCGCGCCGTGACCGTCGAGCGCGAGGGCGTGGGCCCGGTGGCGGGCGTCCTGGGCATCAGCTCGAGCCGGCGCACGGCCACGTTCGACCCGGTGGGCTTCCTGGCGGGCGAGGCCAGCTATCGCGTCACGATTTCGACCGAGGCGCGCGATCGGAG
>ORJL010352876.1_pt1 | contig 19500 bp, 16 predicted proteins | sample 1779941 | NCBI WGS metagenome assembly ORJL01 (sample SAMEA104232317, study PRJEB22302) | groundwater metagenome | biome: forest; feature: aquifer; material: groundwater | place: USA | collected 2011-08-07 | depth 5.8 m | reverse complement strand
TGTGATTGACTTTTATAGCTTTTGCAACCTATACTTCACCTCAATCCAAATACCAAATGACCAAATGTTTTGAACATTCGCGCTTCGGAAATTAGAATTTGTCCCGATTCACTCCCCGATAAAATCGGGGGATGCCGCGCCGATTCGATCCCTCATACGGCGTCCCGTATGACTGAAAAAAATCGGGACATGAGGTAAGGAATCGGCATTTCGGATTTAGAACTTAGGAATATAATGAAACCATTTGGTACTCTTTTGACCTTCAGCGAAGCCAGAAGTATTGTCGATGCCACAATTAAACCTCTCTCCCGCTCGGAATCGGTTGGCATCGATGAGTCCTCGGGGCGCGTTCTTGCTGAAACTATGGTTGCTTGTCTGAGCGTTCCATCCTTCGACCGCGCCGCCATGGACGGCTATGCTGTCCGGGCCGCAGACACTGCGGGTTCCAGCCTGCAAAATCCCGGAATACTCAGGGTAACTGGAGCGCTCCATGCCGGAGAAACCCTGAAAATGGCCGTTGAAGCCGGCGAATGCTTTCAAATCGCCACTGGGGCAATGGTACCTTTCGGCGCCGATGCCGTGGTACCGGTCGAGAATACCGAAGGGGATAGCGGCTCGGTTAAGGTGTTGAAGCCGGTCTCCACAGGAGCCAATTTATCTCAAAAGGGTGAGGACATAAAAGAAGGTGACACACTCCTCAATGCAGGCCTGGTACTGGATGCCGGCAAGATCGGCGTCCTGGCTTCCCAGGGGCTTACTAAAGTTAAAGTCTATGCCAAACCAAAAGCAGCCATAATTTCCAGCGGTGAGGAGATCGCCAACCTGGGCAGTAAGCTGAGTCCGGGGAAAATTTACGATATCAACTCGCATACAATTGCCGCGGTAGTAAAGGACAACGGCGGTATTCCCCTCATCCTCGGCATTGTCCACGATAAGCCGGAGGAGATAGAGAAGAAAATCGCCGCAGTTCTTGATAACGATGTTATTGTCATATCCGGCGGTTCCTCGGTGGGGGAAAAAGACCTACTCGTTGATGTCCTGCGGGGTTGGGGGGAAATCCTCTTCCACGGCATTCAGGTCAAACCGGGCAAACCGACGCTTTTCGCTATAGTCCAGGGTAAGCCGCTTTTCGGCATGCCCGGCCCGCCGACCTCCTGCCTGATGCAAAGCCTTCTCTTCCTGGCGCCGGCGATAAGAAAGATGGCCTGCCTGCCTTCGAAACCGGAAAGAAAGGTTGCGGTGAAACTCGCATGCCGGGTCTCTGGTCTCGTGGGGAGAAAACAATTCCTGAACGTCAGAGTCGAAGGAGACCAGGCCGTCCCCGAGTTTAAGAAATCCGGAGTAATCACCAGTATCGCCGGAGCCGACGGCTACATCGAAATTCCGGCGTATATCGATTTCCTGGAGAGGGGTACGACAGTAAACGTGACGTTGTTCTAGGGATTCTGTCCCCTGCGGTAAACTCCGCTCTTGCCTCCCCGCTTGCTGACGTATCTCGCTAATGATCATGCCCCTGTCTGTTGCATTCGCCATGTCGTAGATAGTCAGGGCTGCCACCGAGGTGGCAACGAGTGCTTCCATCTCCACCCCCGTCTTCCCCATGCTCTTTACCGTCGCGGTGATGCCGATGGAGTCGCTGCCCGAGAGGTCGAACTTAATATCGACATCGCTAATAAGAATAGGATGGGACATCGGCTGGCTTCGACCTACTTATTGCTGCGCAGCCGTTACCCGCTGGCGCAATCGCTACGAGACGACAGGGATAACGGGCTTGATTAAAGACCGGAGTCGGCTTGGGCGTAAGAAGCGTATTGGGGAAAACAAGGTGCGAGAGGTTGTAGAAAAGACTTTGCAAGAAAAGCCCCTTCAAGCCACGCACTGGAGCACGCGGAGCCTGGCGGCGGCGGTAAGTTTAAGTCCTGCCACTATAAGACGCATCTGGAGGGCGCACGGACTGAAGCCTCTCCTGGTTCGTTCTTTCAAGCTGAGCCGCGACCCTCGTTTTATTGAGAAGCTCCATGACGTCGCCGGCCTGTACCTCAATCCTCCCGAACATGCATTGGTATTTAGCGTTGATGAGAAAAGCCAGAGATCGGGTATCAAAGCCAAGCGCTTCCTGCAAATTGGTGATACGGACAAAATCGTGATCGAAGAACACTTTGCCAGGTTCTATGGGCTGAAGCCGGGAGAAAGACAGAATATAGGTAACGTCACTTTCGCCATTGTCGGGATTGTCGCTGCCCAAAGCCAAAGTCAGGTATCTGCCATTAATATTTACATGGACCTGGTTGATGCTCAGCAGCTTCTGGGCACGGATGGCTATAGTCAGCTGTACATGAAGATAGATAACCTCTCCTCTGAGGACGCCATAACGTCCGCGATCAGTCGTGCTGATTCAAGTGCCGTTGTCGTCTCCGGGAACTCCATCGCCACATCGTTGAGCAACGCCGTTAAAATCTATGACAGGTTCCACATCCTCGGTTCAGCGATTCTGACTTTCACGGCGACTTTAATATTAATCCAGATAAATGCCGCAGGTCTGATTGAGAGAAGGAAAGAAATCGGGGTGATGCAAACAGTAGAGTGGACAAAGAAAAACATCGGCCAGCAAATCATCTTGGAGATATTTTTACAGGCAGTACTGGGTTGTGTTCTGGCAGTAGGGATAAGCATCACCGCCGTTATACCCCCGCTCCGTTAGTGTTCTATCCAGCAAGGCGGGTGTCCTGTCGAATAATCTGTCCGATTTGACCATGCCCGTAGTTCTGTCTACTCAGGCAACATGGGAATCTCCGGATTAGCCTTGCCCGGAAAATAGTTCTGGTCGGGATGATGATGCTGAGGTATGTTACAATATACGTTAGGGGATATAAAAGAATGCGAATAACAAGGGCTCTTGTCAGCATTCCCGTTGGAGTATTACTTATAATAATTACCATCACTGTTGGTGCTTGTGCCCCCAAGCCAGCACCACCTCCGCCAGCACCGATGACGGCGCTAATCAATATTACTCCCACGGAGCATTTCAGAGTGGGAGGCCATTTATGGGGAGGGCAATTTAGTCCACGCATTATCGCTGTGTCGGTCGGGGCTACAGTAACCTGGAATAATACGGATGAGGTGGGATTGTTTCATAGCGTTGTCAGCAATGACGGCCTTTTTAGTAATAACCTGACGTATGGGGAGTCTTTCAGCTATACTTTCACCCAGAATGGGACCTTTAATTATGAAGATCCAACCCGGGACAATATGGATGGTACGGTTATTGTATATTAGGGCGATTGCTTCTAATTTGGCAAAAGCTAAAGGAGGATGACAACGCACCCGATTTTTGCAACCGATAGCGAAGGTAATATCAAAATGAAACCCGTGGGCTATGTAAATCGCCGATTATTGAATCACAAACCGGTGGATTGGCCGAGATTGAAACAGAGGTAATTATTAACGATGACCGTGGTGGGTGCCTCGAAGGTATCGAGACGTTCTCTCATATCCTGGTTGTATAGTGGCTGAATCGTTTCAAGAGTTATAGAGAAACCTGTCACCCGCAGGATAAGGAAGGCGACGTCGTTGTGTGCGACACGATTCACTTAATTCAAGCCAATAGAAGAGGCAGGATAGAGAGGGCAGCCGCCATCATTACCAATTCGGTTGGAGAAATGGAGCAGCTTTCTTAATTTAGCTACGAGTTGAATATACCCTGCGTGGGTGGTACGAGACACGCTACCGAGGGGCTTCATAATGGGTTACAGGTTCTGGTGGATGCTACCGGGGGGCCTAACCGAAGAAAAACTACCGGTTCTGTCTCTCGGACACGATGGTGGACGGTACCGTACGATAGATAGAACTTTCGAACTAAGCTTCAGCCTTACCGCTTAGCATATTAGCAGAAGCTTTAATAAACCTCAATACGAGAACCCCCAATCATCTCTCGAGTTCTTTGAATCTTGGTGAAACTGAGTTTTACTTAGATGTTTGCGGGAGCGTGTCTTTCCCGATTGTTCGCAAATACGCCGGCCAATTACTGGTTAGCACAAATACCCTACCTTTTATGTGCCGGGTGAATTATTATACTTTCCTTAAGGTGAGATCGGGAAAACATCGGTGTCGAAAAGGAGAGCAAATTGAATATCAATGACGAAAAAGAACTAACCGAACTACTTTATCACTTGACTGAAGAGCTGCCAACGGACGAAACTGCTGCTAAACGGTCGGTTAAGCGTGGGTTGCGCATTAAAGAAATCCACGATGATATTAAAACAAAGCTTAAAAATGGAGGAGTCTTTGCACCCTCTGATCTTTTAAGGTCGTATTGGCTGCTTATGCTTTTCAAACTTGAATACGATGGAAAGATGTCTATTAATTATGAAGATATATACCAATGGATTGCTTTCAAAGAAGTATTTTACGAGATTACAAAGATTTTCGATGATTGTTTTGAATTTATAAAGACACAGGGTAGACCAGGTAATGACGAAACTCTTCTTCTTCGTTGTTTGGGAACGCTCTGTCGCAGTCATAACTCACCAACGTGTACGCATAGAGATAAATGCAATTGTAATTATATCGTGTTATTAGGCGATATGGTAGAAATTCGACTAAGCAGAAATGAAGAATGGAGCAAAAGGCAGGGAACGGAGCGAAAGAACGTCTTCTTGAAGGAATTAAAAGCATCGAAAACGGCGGTTAGTCGTTTCTGGGTGAATTTCTATGGTCAAAAACCACCAATCCTATTGAAAAAAGATATCGCTGCTGTCCTCGAATACATTTCTATCGGTGATCCTTCAGCAAGCACAATTGACTTAGCTGGGGAATTAGGTATGTAGGACACATTTCAAGCTTTTGTTCAACAACGAGCGACACCTGTAGAGCGCTATCTTACTGCGGTTTGTGACTTAACAAGTGGTATCGCCAAAGGGGTGGGAAAAGTGCACCGGGGTGGCACATTAACCTGAGGAGTGACAAATTGGTAACTTCTGCGTTATATATTATGTTAGACATTAAAAGGAGGGTTTACATGAATAAGAAGATAACATTAAAAGGAGAAGCAAATATGCTTGCACGGAAACTAATTTTACCGGGTATTCTGGCGGCGGTAATGGCAGTGGCGGCAGCCGGATGTACTCCGGCGGAGATTCGAGCCCTTCAAGGGACATTGCAAAATATCGACAGTATATCCGGTAACGTGACAGTAAAATTGAAGGATGGAACCACCCAGTCATTCAATCTTACCGACGTTAAAGTGGATACCGTTCGCCAGGCTCTGGGTAAAGCCAGCCTGGAAATAGGCGACGAGATTGTCGTCAAGGCCCGTAGGGATGGAAAAGTTCAAGGTATAGAGACGGAGAGGGCTGAGGTAGGCGGTGTTATCAAAAGCCTCGGTACAAGTAACCTGACAATAACCACGAAGAAGCAGGGTGATATTACGCTGATAGTAACGCCGAATACCACCATAAGGGACAGAGGAGCGGCTAACTTCTCCGCTCTGCAGGTAGGCCAAAGGGTGGAAGTTAAATATGAAGTAAGCACCATGACTGCTCTGAGAATCAATGTGAATAACGAGGATGCTACAGGCGAAGCCGAGGGTGTGATCCAAGCAATAGACACCGGGAATAAGACCATCACGATTACGACAAATAAATCCGGTAATATAACTCTCACCGTAACGGCAAACACTTCAATAAGAGTTGAAGAAAAGGGAACCGCCACCTTTGCGGACCTGAAAGTCGGCCAAAGGATAGAAGCCAAATATGATGTTGCCACGATGACCGCCATAAAATTGAAGGTCGAAGATGAAGAGGAGGAAGATGGTGGCGAAAACCGTGCTGCTGATAACAGGACTGATAACCGGGAAAAGGGACGGGACCGTTAACAGTTCCTCTTTCCCGAAAAGTAGCTGAGAAACTAATTAGAGGAGTCCCGATAATATCGGGACTCCTCTTCGTATTAGGTGTCTTTTGGTGAGCCAGGAAGCGATTTGTTACCTATAATGAGCGTACAAGCCAACGTAATCGTCAAATCTACGGTCCAAAGCAGTCCGCCAAGCCTCGTGAATGGTATCTGCATCAATCCGCTCTAATGTTTGTGTAGTAGTAACATCAGAAGGGACATTTGTCCTAAGCTTAGCTTCAAGCATGCAACAATTTGGACTTTTGTTACCAAAGCCAAACAAACTTAAACCGTTTGGACGAGTGTCAGCTCCTGAGCTTTTAGGCAATTGGGCGGTCAATTGATAGGCGAAAATTTACTACAATCAGCATGCCAATCATAACCAGCCATGGAAATCTTTAGAGCGGTACATTCTAGATGGTCATTGTTTTCGGACAAAACGCTAGGCTTTGATTACCTGTAGTTTCATTTTACTTGGTCCCGCGAGTGCCCTTTGGAACATAGTCGAAGAACTTCTCAATAGCATCATCCGAAGTCCATTCTGCTCGAATCCTCGTACGCTTTTCTACTCTGCGCAACGTGGAGAGAACCGTGCGGTTGAGATCTGCGGCGCTTTCTCCTTCAAACTCTGCCTCGACTTCGAACCCGTTATCGGTTTGCCTGACAGTGCCTCTTTTAGCTACCAACTGTTCAAGAGTTGGTTTGATACCTAACAGGTTATCGCTGCTTACATTTGCCCGCAATCTGAACTTCTTCTGAATCATTCAACCCTCCAATAATACCCCAATAGCCGGCATCTGATTAACCGCAAGTAGTCAAGTTTAAATCAGACAACATCCTTCAGCAACTTGTTTACCTTTACGGAAGCATCGTGTAACACCGCTTTTCCGTGCCCCGGTAATAACACATCAAATTCCAAACCTGCAATCTTTCTCACCGATTCTAAAGCCTCTTGTGCATTGAGTGTCATTGCCCTTGGAGAGAGCTTAAGATTGCCTCTGTTATCTGTTCTTACAGCATCACCAGCGAATAACACATCATTAGCCTTGTGAAGACAAATACTGCCCTTGGTGTGTCCCGGAGTATGGATTACGCTGAGATTGTCGATCTCATCTCCGTCTTTAAGAATAATATCTGGCTTTATCGTTTGGAACTTCATGAACCTTGCCATCAGTCTAAAAAGCACTCCAATAAAGCCTTTAACCCTTTTCAATTCCATTTCGCCTGAAAGACTGGGGGCATCGCCGCTATGGATCGCAACTTTTGCCCCTGTTATCCTCTTAAGCTCGGCCGCACTTCCGGAATGGTCAATGTCGGAGTGGGTCAGGATTATCAGCTTGATTTCCTCCGTAGCTTTGTTTAGAACCGTTATCTGTCTCAATATTCTACGGCGTTTCCGGGCATGCCGGTATCAATAATCAAAATGCCCTCCTTTGTGATACAAAGGTAACTGTTAGCTCCCCTTATACCATCGAGAAGATGTATCCCAGGCTTTATTTCCATAATATTTCACTTCTGTACCGCATTATATATACTTCGTTCCTCCTCAAACAATGGAAAAACGAAGAGATGCGGGCTTAACTTTTCGCTACAAAGTGCAAGTCGCCTATTCAAAAATTGTTTTCAGTATTGCGGTAAGTCAAGCTAACTTGTACCAACGACAAAATAACAGGCGACATGTTCCCCGACAGCCCAATGCGTGCTTCGTTCTGCTGCTAGATTATGGATTTACTTTCCAGGGTCAATAATCCTTATGGTATCCATGCCGCTAAATGTCTGTCCATCGGTGAATTGACCCATAACTTCGATGCTAACATACCCTGACACTCCAGTCAGTGCTGCGATTACAGCCTGCCGATCGAACTTCACCATACAATCGGGAATCTTGTCACCATCATAGTCGCCCACTGAAGCGGGAGTGATTTGGGCGGCAATGGTTATTCCATTGACCAGTAACCTAACGGTAGCTACATTAATTTGCTCTACGTAAAATCCGGGTGGTAACTCAATGTAAGCAGTAATGGAACTCCTATCGCTCTGGCTCTTCAAATTAAGGGTATCGGGATTGATATCAACGACCGCATTCAACGTGAAACTGGCAGCTATGGTATGGTTGGTAGTAACGTTGCTGAAGGTGTAAGAAGTTATGGCTCCAACTGAGCCCCCATCGACCACTACATCGGCAATATGGTGGTCAATACCGGGGGTGATACTGAATGTCTTACTTCCACCGTAATTAACCGTTACCGAGCCTGTAGGGGTTATTGCACCATTGGCACCCGCTGTAGCAGTAATGGTGTAGGTACCAGATGGATAACCGAAAACCTGAACACGATGATTTTCTTTATCAACAACGTAAACATTGCCTGACGCATCCAACGCTACTCCCCGAGGTCCGTAAAACTGGCCATCACCAAAGCCAAGAGTGCCCCACTTTGTGAGGAAAGTTCCAGAGTTGGTAAATTCCTGGATACGATGATTGCCAGGATCAGCCACATAGACATTACCCGTGGCGTCAAATGCTATGCCAGATGGAGCTTCGAATTGGCCATCACCAGAACCCTGAGAACCCCACTTAGTAATGAAGTTCCCCGTGCTTGTAAATTTCTGGATGCGATTGGCAAACTCGGCAACATAGACACTACCGGAGGTATCAATCGATACGGCATATGGATAATCGAACTGGCCATCACCTGAGCCTTGTGTACCCCACTTTGTAAGGAAAACACCGTCAGCGGTGAATTTTTGGATGCGATGATTGTAGCAATCGGCTACATATACATTGCCCGAAACATCAACTCCAATGCCCAATGGGTATGTGAACTGACCATCACCTAAACCGGAGGTACCCCATTTTGTGATGAAGGCACCATCAGAAGTGAACTTCTGGATGCGATTTGTATCCCAGTCAGAAATATAGACATAGCCTAGTGTATCAACCGCTACGCAGTATGGAGTAATGAATTGACCATCACCTGAACCGAGAGTACCCCACTTTGTGATGAAAACTCCAGAACTCGTGAACTTTTGGATACGATGATTGGCTGGCTCAGCTACATAGACATTACCCGAAGTATCAACCGCTATGCCCCATGGATGCGTAAACTGACCATCGCCAGAGCCATAGGTGCCCCACTTGAGTAGAAACGGTGGTGGTGATGGACTTGCCGTTGCTACTTCAGCATTAGATATCAGAGGCAGAAAGAGTAAAAAAGAAGCAAACAAAACATAAGTAACACGTATCCAAATAATTCCTTTCATAATGTACCTCCTGTCCGTTTCAAGTTAAAAATACATTATTAGGACTGCAAAATGCATTGCTAATCTATGGCACGTGTGTTTATCTATTCAAAAACCTCTTTTAACAAGTATCTTAATTAACTGCCAGCGGCCTGTCAATAAACTTATCTCGATTTTACTTATCCTCTAGTAAATCAAATCAATATGCTTGAGAATACTGACACAATCTGACTCTTTGTAACAATGGGCTGTTGAACAATCCCGAGAATTGTTACCTAGTGCTCCAAAAGGCTAACTGCTTGTGCCGATTCTCTCCAAGGGTATCATTGCCGTATCCCAAAAGACTTCTTTATGGAAGGGACTAACTACTTATAATACAAAAGGGTTGATAATGTGAAAAAGTTTTTATGGGTGTTGTTCTGGCTGGTTTTTATCGCCGTTTTTGTTTATGGGGCATGGTATATTTGGAATAAGATACAAGAAGACACAAAGCCGGTTGCGCAAAACGCCACAATAGTCGTGATTACTCCAAGTGTTTCCAATTCCACGGTCCCTAGCCCGAATATATCCTCCAACCAAACAACGGTCGCTCCACTCCCTCCGGGCGCCCCGACAAAAGGGTACGCTTTTCCCTCGGCCAATGTTACGCCGCATATGAGTTTTGGAGGCGACGTATCAAAAGCACCGCATGTCCGAGTCGCGCCGGATCCTCCTATGCCCCTCCCAGTCGATCGTATGATAGATGGTTGGGGCATAATCAAAGTAACCGGGAAGATGTATAATCTCTCAACAGTTAAATCATTGTCCCTGACGTTAAGCTACACCGTGAACGGCCAGCAGGTCGGTCCTACCGAAAACATCACGCTCTTGGCCAACGGGATCTATTACATAAAAAATGAGGTTGATCCCGGTCTGGCGGCCGTCGCAGACATAAAAATTGTTGTCGTAGAACTAGAACAGTAAGGCAATTTGTCCAATCCCGAAGGCAGGTACAATCTTAAAATCAGAAACGGTTACGTCTACGTCGACGAGCCGAATAATGAACTGGGTATTTCACACCAACAACTGCTCTCGCAAAAGATCCACCTTTTTACCAGTCCGAACAGGATTAAAAGAGTGCGGACTTACGCAGGTAAACTCAGGGAGAAGGTCAAAGCATATTCACACAAAACCGAGGCTTTATTCCGTGGAGTTCGACTCTAGTCGGCCTCCCCGTCCGGGAAAGGCTAGACCGACATCCTCACACAAAACGTCAAGAAGTTACGTTATGAACCTATCCATGGGTAATGTATTTACTATTTATGAAGCGAGAACCTGTTATCAGCTAGACAATAGCTTGGTAACTAATGATTGTAAAGCTTGATTCAAGGAGAGTTGGCCGAAAATAAATTAGGTCAGTGTCAGATTACGTCTAGACCATATTTTCCCTACTATGTCCTAGGCAAGCCTTGAAGTCTTTTAACCAACTTCTCCTCCAAATCGTTTATATTATTATAAATAATATGTTTCTTCCCTTAGATCGAATGGAATATCACTTCCTTTTTTGGTGATAAGTATTACTTCTTTATTCCAACCATGAGCTATGCCAACTTCATAAAAAACATTCGGATTCTTCTCTGTAACTTCAGCGACCAGAATCGCCGCTTTTTCAATGTAAAATAACACTTCTTTCAATATGTCAGAGTTATGCTCTATCTCGTCCGCCCTAAAGCAAGTGTAACCGGTTTTCTCTGCTGCTCCTCTAATTCCATATAAATAAAGGTCTATTAATTCTTCCGAAAACGGCATCAGCACGAACATTAACTTTTTATCAAGTTCAGGTGGGGGTTCCTTTTTCGCTAGGGCCACAAAATTTGCGATTGGTCCGTATTTTTCTGCACGCGCCTCCAATGCAGCAAACGTCAGTAATTGAATATCCCATTTTTTAGCTTCTTCGATTGCCGATTTGGTAAACCCTTTATACGCTACAACAATACCCTGGTCGACAATGTCCTTTTCACGTAGGAAATTAATAACATTTCCAAATTCAGCCACCGGTTCGCAGGAAATTTCATGCTGGCTATACTTTACTTCTATGGCAGTTCTTATGGTGTTTCCGTAAGTAGTTTCTTCCTCGAAATAATAATCAACTCTGTGACCAGCCAAATTGGCACCTTTTATTATCTTTTTCCCACCTAATGGTGGGGATAATAATTTCCCTACAATACTTTCAAACGAGTACCAATTAGACATGTATTGTGGCGGCATAAAACCTCCGTAAAGGAACTGTTACCGTCTAAGGGTTTGGGGGATTAGAAGTATCACGGAATAATCGTAATATTGGGTCGTACGGTTGTCAACGCCCATAATCAAGAGAAATTTTTGTCCATGCGACCGTTGCTGCAATTCTGAAACTTCTAGGTCTTTTTATATGATTAAGTCAACAATCAGCCATTTAGTGGCGCCGAAAGAGCATAGCACTCTCGCCGCCATTTTTCTAGGGATTACATCCCCCGCAGGATCGCCATTGACGACCGTGTGGGTCGGTCTGCTGATGAATCCAGTTCATTGCCGCTTCGCGTGTCGGAAACCAGTACTTGCCTGTCCAACCGGAGCCGGCAGCCATGTTTATTAATTGTTGGCAATTGGCCTTGTGCAGCGTTCCCCAGAATCGGTAGCTTGCAATTCTTCGTAAATCATTGAACAGGAATCCCACACCCTTCTGATGCAAATCGGTGAGTTGATTGGCAGTCGGGCTCCAGCGAAGGCACACCCGAGGCGGACAGCAAGCCGTTTCCTGTTAAGCGGCTTGGCTATGTGTGGCCGATGCGGTAAGGCGCTCACAGGACAGGACGCCAAAAGCGGCAAGTTTTCGTACTACATCTGTGGCTCACTGATGAAGAAAGGAGCCGGAGCATGCTCAACTCCTTATCTCAACAGCGTCAAGTTTGAGCACTTAGTGACCTCGAAGATCAAGGAACATATCCTTAACCCGGAGAATCTTACCGAGCTTGTCAAGATAGTCAATGAAGAGATGGACGCGGCATCCAGCTCGTATAAAGGTGAGATGGATACCGTCACCAGCGAGATTGGCGGAGTCGAGCAAAGGTTAGGTAATCTGTATAATGCCATTGAAAACGGCAATATCGAGTTTAACCTGTTAAAACCACGGCTACAAGAACTGAAAACACAGCAGGAGCGCCTACTTTCACGTAAAAACGAACTTGACGCCCTAATATCTCAGCGGAAGATTGAGTTAGCAAACCCAGAGGTAGTAAGAGAATATGTTGAGGACTTGCGTCATTTCATCGATAGTAGCGAAATGCCGGAACGAAGAGCGTTCATTAAGAGCTTCGTGAAAGAAATCAAGGTCGCGGGAAATGAGGGACGAATCAAATACACCTTCCCGATACCTCCGGACAATCACGAAGAAGAAGCATTGGGAGTTCTGCCTATTGTACGTTATGGTGGGCGGTACTAGATTCGAACTAGTGACCCCTGCGATGTGAACGCAGTGCTCTAACCGCTGAGCCAACCGCCCAAAAATCACCCTCATTCTAGCCCTAAAAACCGAGCTTTGTAAAGTGAATTCAGACTGTTTTACAAACCGGAGGGGCAAAGGATATAATAGCAGTTGTTTTGTCATGCGAGGCGCATTCGTCTAGAGGCTTAGGACACTTCCCTCTCAAGGAAGAGATCACCGGTCCGAATCCGGTATGCGCTACCAATAACTTTCATAACCCACTTTTCGAGGCTATTTTCTATCTGGTAAAAGGTTGTTTTCATGGCTTTACTACTAATTTACACCTAATGCTTTTCAACAACCTCTTTTCCACGCTCGGCGATGATGATACCGTTATCAATGGCATGTAGAATCTCACTGTGGCGCTTCTCAGCATCCTTCTTTGTTCCGGGACAACTTTCCCAATGCTGCTTATACTTTTTAGATATCGCGGGACGGGGAGGTGGGGGAGAGTCGAACTCCACCGGAAACACCGCTAGAATGGTTGAAACATTTGCCTGAATATCTGGCGATTGATAAAATAGCTTTGTGAGAGTAGGTGCTTTCGAAGTTGAGGTTCCAGTTCCGTATCTTAAGGAGCCCCATGCCGTTGCAGTCATCCCAAGCTGGATAGACGCAGGCAAATCCGCCAGCTTGACTTTGTCCCATATGGAGCGACTCTTCGGAAGTCAAAAGTTGGCAACCTTGGCTAGGCCAGGAGAATTCTTCGACCAAACCCGTTATCGTCCCATGCTGACTAGAAGAGATGATTCTATCCAGATCACAATCATGAATGCTATGGTCACTTATGGGAGGAGAACGGAAGGTTGTGACTTTGTTTTTCTGCGACTGCCTGAGCCACATTCCATGGCCGATGACTACGTCGATTCTGTAATCGAGCTTCTGAAAACAATAGGTATAAAGCGCTACATCCTTTTAGGGTCTGTATACGATATGGTACCATACACCAGGCCTCTGCTAGTTTCCAGTTCTGCAAGTAATCAGAGCACAAAGAGTAATCTTTCAGTCACAAGGGTGGTGCCAAGCGATTATCAAGGACCTACCTCGATCCTCTATCTCATCGAGCAGAATTTGGCTCAAATTGGAATCGAAGCCCTCAATTTGATCGTTCATATCCCCGGCTATTTGACACTAGACGAGGACTACAGGGGTGAAAAACGCCTTATGGAGGTTATTGGGTCGCTCTATCGGCTAGTGGTACCTCAAGAAGCTGGCAATAAGGCAAAGGAGCAAGAAGACAGGTTTAATAAAATGTCGGAACAGTTTTTGGAACAACAACCTGAACTTAGAAATGTTTTGAAACAACTGGAAAATAATTATGACGAGCGCGTTAACTCTCAGAAGGAAGCAACGCACCTGTCTCCGGAAGTGGAAAAATTCCTTAAAGAACTGAATGAACGATTCGAACGAGGCTAATTGTTGCCATCATAAGAAGTGTCCAATCCGTATCGGGAGAGTCGACCTCCACCTGAAACACCGCTAGAATGACTGAGACGCTTGCCTGACCAGTTACCGTCCAGTTCAGTTTATTCGCCGTCTAACGCAAGAACTGGCTCACTTTTTAGGGGGCAGGTCTATTGTTTTGTTAGTAAATGTGCTAATATCAGGAAGTGAGTAGACGGGCTAAACTAAAAAGAGGAGGCGTCAATTATGAAATGGTATGCTTACGTGGGCTACTTCTTTGCCGGGGCTTTCCTGGCTAATAGTGTTCCTCACTTTGTTCAGGGAATAAGTGGGCAGGAGTTTCGAACCCCGTTTGGAGCACCCTCTTCGGCAACAGTTAATGTCATCTGGGGTTTTGCCAACCTTGCCATTGGATATTCAATTGCTGCCGCTCTTGGTGGGCTTAGTTGTGCCTTCAAAAGGCGGACTGTGATGACAGCCCTGGGTATTATTACAATGGCTATCATGCTATCTTATGCTTTTAGCTAAGGAGTTAATAAATTCTCTCCTTAGCTATTTTCAGCGGAGGATACTTAACGCTGTAATGACGCTCAAAATGAAAACCTGTCTGATCGAATGGAGCACTGTTAACAGGCGGACAGAGCATTGATACCTAACAGCATACTAACTGTACCATGAAAATGTTATAAAATCCCAGGGGAAAACGTTACAAATTTATTACATATCGGGGACAGTAGGTCAGCCCCTTGCTGTGCTTCTTTTCCTTATAGCAGTTGCAACATCAAATCCTGTAAACATAAAGGAGGCGGTGGGTTTTCCACCGCCTCCTTAACAGCAGGGTGGGAGGGTACGTTTACTTCACGGTTACCGCCGGCCCCAGGGACTCTCCCTTAACATCGGGCTTGTAGTAAGAGTAAGCAGTAGACGTGACACCCTTGGCTTTTACCGGATAAAGCGCCTTGACCTGGAAATCGAAGGCGATCTGCTGCCCGGGCTTCATGTTCTCGACGTAGAAGATGACCTTCCGCCCGGCGATGTCGTACCGTTTGATATTGGGCAGCTTTTTGGTAACAGCGACAATAGAATCGGTGACCGCTTCGAAGCCGGTGGGGATAGAAATGTCGACCACGATCATACCGGCCTCGGCGATATTGAACTCGGGAAGCGGGTTGAACTGCAAATTGACCGCGACCTCGACCAGATCGTTGACCGCGACCTGCGTCGTGTCGTACATGACATCTATCTTGAGCATCTGTGCCGCCGGAGTAGTATCCACCGCCGGTTCGTTAAAGCGACGGACTACCTGGGCGATGGCATTCCCGGTACCCGTAACCTTCATGTCGATTTGGGCATTGACGGGTACTTCCACAATTTGCAGTACGTCGAAATTGGTACCGTTGATCTTTATCTGTTTATCTACGCCGGTACCTTTCAGCGTGATGGTGAGGTCCGCATCGGAACGGGCATTTACCGCGAATTCCGTTAACGCCTGGAGAGTGACCACCGTGTCCTGCGTGGAGCCGTAACCGCCGTAGGCGTTACGCTTGGAGACCAGCCAGCGGGAGGCTTTCGAAGCGTTGAAGGCATCGCCGTGCTTGACCAGAGCGAGCGTGGCGTAAGCTGTCGTCTCGATAGAGGCACTGCGGTTAACGTCGGGACGGGACGGCGGCATGAAGCGTCCGTTCTGCGTTACCGGTTCCGGAACGACGATATCGCCGCCCCAATGCAGCCCGTTCTCATCTTCTTTCGCCAGAGCCATCAGTTGCTTATAGGCATCGCCGGCCTTGGGACTCTTCGCCATTTCCAGGGCATACGTCGTTATGGCGACGGCGTAGGGGTCGGTCATACCGCCCAGTTTACCCTCGAGATAGGCGACGGCTCTGCGGCTGCCGGCTGTTTCCCCGCTTTCCAGCAGGGCGATGGCGGTATAAGCGGTAAGAGCGTCTTTACCCTTCAATCCGCCGAGCAGTTCCTGGTGATGTACGAAACCGACGGCGTCGAACGAGCCGTCGCTGTTCTGGTGCGACGTTATCCAGGCGATGGCACGGCCCAAAACGCTGTCGTCGATATAAATAATGTCTTTCGCCTGCGAGAACGACTTAAGGACGAAGGCCGTGAGCCACAAGCTCCCCGACTCGTCGTTCATGCCGAAGGCGGAGAATGAGCCGTCGGTGCGGCGGTAGGTCAGTTCGCGCTGGTAGCCAGTAACCATGAGTTTTTCGGCTTTCGCCATTATCTCCGGCTTGAGCTGGCCGCTGTTCTCCAGGTATTTCGTTATGTAAACATCCGGGGCGAAATTGAGCATGTTCTGCTCGCCGCAGCCGGAGGGCATCAGCAGCAGCTCGTCCAGGCCGTCGATGGTCTGGGTCAGGAAACTCGAGGTCAGGGCAATGTAAGCCCGGCCCGAATCAACGACTACGGCGTCGGGAATAAACGTATCGATAGTCCGGTTCATTCCCGCCGCGAGGGCAATGTTGTCCAGGATTTCGCGGGCGACACCTTCCGGTTCGATGATTATGGTCTTTATGGCCGCGTCCGCCGCTTGCGGGCTGCGGGCGGATATCTTGACCTCGTTGGCCGTCCCTGTCTTCGTCGGCCTGATGATGAATTGGGCACCGCCGATATCGTTGGGGCCGATCTCGATGGTATTCGTCGGCTGGTCGAGAAGGTCGAACCAACCGGCTTTCTCAATATCCAATTGCACCGTCTGTTTCGCATTCAAGTAATTGTAGACCGCGACCCGCACCGGGAATTCCTCGCCCCTGATGGCCGAGTACGGCAGGTCGATGGTCAGGAAGAACGGCTGGAAGACGACAAGTGCATTCTCGGCAACACCCAGACCTTTATCTTTGGAAACTGCGACGGTACGCAGCATCCAGGTAGTGATGGTATCAGGTACGGTCAGCTTTTTGGTAAGTTTGCCGGAAACGGGCGTGATCTCGTCAAACCACAGCCAGGTCTCGGGGAAGAACTGGCGCACCCGCTGTACCTCGGCCAATTGCCCGCCGGTCCCGGCGGGAGCTGTCGGGGCCGGTACGGGAGCCTGCATCGGCGGCATGGCTCCTTCCCTGGCGATGCCGGGAAGGGCTATCCCGCCGTTCTTGCCGCCAAAGAACCGGACGATCTTATCGAGGAAATTGCCGCCGCCCTCCACCTGGTAATCCTTACTTTCCGGTATCTGCTTGTTGGTCATGACCACTACGCCGGCATTCTTGAAAACGTCGGCCGCACCGACGGTCGTCGTTACCGGATAGAAAGAGACCTCGTGGATTTCCGCCTGCGGTTCCATGTAGAGCCGTTCCAGTTCGTCGAAGACCTGCTGCAGGTTCATGCGGTTTTCGGCGAGAATAAACACCGATTTGTCCACGACGGCCACGCCGACCTTGGCCTGACCCTGCGTGGTGATGTTGAGCAGGACTTCTTCGGCCGGTCTGGCTTCTGATTTACTGAATTCCGCCGTTACGGCCTGCGGATAGGCCGCTCCAACGTTGAACGGCAGGTAGTCAGCCGCCACCTCGCTGTTGGGTAGAATCTGGTAGACCAGCAGTTTGGCGGAAGGCGCCATCGCCGGCGTCGTGCTGATGGAGATCTCACGGTTCCTTGTATAAGCGGAGAACACCACCTTGCCGCGGGCGATCACTTCGTAATAGAAGTTCACTCCCCGGTTGGTGGAATTTATGTTGAAGGCGATCTTCTGCCCGGCGTTGGGCGTGCCTTCGCTGGTCTGTTCCAGATGTATGAAATTCCCCGAAGGGGAATACGATGCCTGCAGGACCTTTGAAGCCTGCGCCGGCTGCGTCGAAGACACCGGCGTCAGCTCGAAGGCATCGATGGAAAGGGCGATCGCATTAGCCGGAGGATTCAAGTCGAGGACCGCCTTACCTTTAACGGTCTGAACGGTTTTATTGTCCGTCCTGATGGTCTCGAACTTCTCGTTGCTGTAAGTCACCGTCGTGTTTATCCTGGCATCCACCGGCTTATTGTCCGGCGTCTCGGTGACAACGAGGAAACTGAAAGGAAGGCCGGGTTTGAACACGTTACCTTCCGGAATAAGCTGCAAGTTGACCGGAGACTGCGCCACGGTGAGCAGGCGGCTGGTCTTTTCCACGTAGCCGGTCGCTTTTTCCTCGACGGTTACGTTCAATTGAATGTTGCCCTGCCCGGCGCCTGCCGGCGTACCGGCGACGTAGCCCACCGCCGGCAGCTCGAAATCGACTTCGCCGTTGATCGCCTTCGTGACCGTAGTGTAGGCCTCCCACTGCCCAACGTACTTCAAGGCTTCGATCTTCAGATCTCCGGTAACCGGTTTGCCGAAGCTGTATATGGCCTTGATCTTGCCCTTTACCGGTTCGTTGACCAGGAACCATTCCCGGGGCAGGTCGACGGTGATCTCATACTTCGGCAGGACGTACTCTTCTACGCGGACATCAAGCTGGTTCCGCGATTTTTCCGTAACGACGTTAATTTTCCAAACACCCAGGTTCGGCTCGTTGGAGAGGGGGAGTTCCAGCGTCACCATACCGTAATCGTCGGTCCTGACAACGGAGCGGAATATTTTGATGCCCTTGGCATCGAGTATTTCGACGGTGGCGTTCTCGGTGACCGGTTTTAGATCGGGGTCGAGGGTAAGCACCCTCATTTCGATGGTCTGTCCCGGCTTGTAAATAGGCTTATCGGTCTCCACGAACACCAGGTAGCTTTTTTCGATCATGACCTGGGCTTTATCGGAAAAACCGTTGCCCTTTACCTGCACTTCGTATTTCCCTTCCGGGACATTCTGGGGAATATTGATGGTGACCGTGCCGGCGCCGTTCACGACTTGCTTCGCGCTGGTCACTAGTTTGTTGTCCTTGAACAGAGATACCTCGATATTATCCTTAACCACCTGGCCGCCGCGGGAAAGAGACAGCGACAAGGCTTCGGCCCGGCCCACGTGAAGCACGTCGGGAACGACGGCTACGTAGCTGTCCGCGGCCAGGGCCGGCTTCGGGGCACAGGCAGGGATAAGAGAGGCAAGACTGATAAATGAGAGGACGAAAGCTAAAATCTTTGCCGGCTTTTTTTGCTTGTTCATATGTACCTCCATCTTCGTACTCATTCCTGCTTGTCTGTATCCGATATATGTTGTCTTTGCGAAACCCTTCCCCGACGAGTCGGGGAAGGGGAAGCAATCCCGGTTCACCCTCATTGTCCTTGCGAGACCCGATTAATCGGGTCGAATCAATCCGTTGCCCCTTTTTGACATTTGAATATTCGAATTTCGGGCTTGTTTCGGATTGCGGAATTCGAATTTCGGATTTAATTTGTTTGGTCATTGTATCTTGTCTCTTGGTTACTCCCTCTGTTCGTCTATATATTTATATGCGTTCTGCGTTGAAAAGGTTCCTTTTTATTCAAACACTGCTGTCATTCCGTGCTTGCCTGTCCCGCTCCGCCCCGTATGGCACAGTGAATCGGGGCACGTT
>ORJL010316236.1_pt1 | contig 19500 bp, 19 predicted proteins | sample 1779941 | NCBI WGS metagenome assembly ORJL01 (sample SAMEA104232317, study PRJEB22302) | groundwater metagenome | biome: forest; feature: aquifer; material: groundwater | place: USA | collected 2011-08-07 | depth 5.8 m | reverse complement strand
TAGAGGAACTTGCCGATCTCGTCGCGGATGCGGTCGCGGGTGTACTTGGGGTCGGCGGCAGACTTTGGATCATGGTCGTCGATCGCCCGCTTCACGTGGTCGCGCGTAAGGCGGATGAGTTCCTGGTGTTCCTTCATGAAGATGAAGCCGCGGCTGATGATGTCGGGGTAGCCGACGATCTTGCCGGTCTTCTTTTCGATCTGGACGATAACGATCACCATGCCGTCTTCCGCCAAGACCTGTCGGTCGCGCAGCACGACTTGGGACACGTCGCCCACGCCCAGTCCGTCCACGAACACATAGTCCGTAACAATTTTTTCCTTCGTGAGCATGCCGCCGTCTTTCCAGAATTCCATGATCTGTCCGTTGTCGACAATGAAGACATTGTCTTTTGTCCAGCCCATCGAGTACGCCACCTTGGCGTTCTCGCGCAGGAGGAAATGGTTGCCTTCGATAGGCACGTAGTATTTTGGTTTGAACAGCGCCAGCATGAGTTTGATGTCCTCTTTCTTGGCATGGCCGCCGGCGTGCACGTCCATCATTTTGTAGTTGATGACGTTGGCGCCTTTGCGGTAGAGCGTGTCCATGAGGCGCTGCACCGAGCCTTCGTTGCCTGGAATGATCGACGAGGAAAAGATCACCGTGTCGGATTCCCGCACGCGCACGTTGCGGTGCTCGTTGTTGGCGATGCGGTTGAGCGCGGCGTTTTTTTCGCCCTGGGCACCCGTGCAGATGAGCACGATCTTCTCGTCCGGGTAGCCGTCCATCTGTTCGGGCTTGATGAGGGTCGACTGGCTGCACTTGATGAATCCCATCTGCTTAGCGATTTCGACGTTGGTCTTCATCGAGTAGCCGTCGATGGCGACTTTTTTACCGAGCTTTTCAGAGGCCTCGATGATTTGTTTAACGCGCGCCAAGAGCGACGCGAACGTCCCGATGATCACGCGCCCTGGAGCTTTCTCAATGATCGTCGTGAGCTCTTGCCCGATGATCCTCTCCGAGATCTGGTGGCCTTCATGGTTGGCATTGGTGGAGTCGCCCATGAGAACGAGCACGCCTTCTTTTCCCAGCGAGGCAATCTTTTGGAAGTCCGCATGTTCGGTGCCTTCGGGGTGGAAGTCGAATTTCCAGTCGCCGGTGTGGCAGATGCGTCCGGCTGGTGTATCTATGACGATACCGACCGCATCAGGAATGGAGTGATTGATGTGGAAGAAGGAGACGGTGAGATTTCCCAGGCGCAGCACATCGCTCACTTTCGTGATCTTCACGTTGAGCTGGCGCGTGTGAAAATCCTCTTGGCGACGCTTGATGATCGCCGCGGACATCGGCAACGCGTAGATCGGTGGATTGCCAATGTTGGGGACCGTGTGGGGAATGGCGCCGATGTGGTCGTAGTGGCCGTGGGTGATGATGAGCCCCCGGATGTTTTTCTCCTTCCCCTTGAGGTAGCTCATGTTGGGGATGATGTAGTCCACGCCCGGCATGTCTTCCTCGGGGAACTGGAGACCCATGTCTACGAGGATGATATCGTTTTTGTACTCGATGAGCGTGCAATTGCGGCCGACTTCCTCGCAGCCGCCCAGGACCATGATGCGAAGTTTGTCGCCCGCGGGCGCGTGAACGACTTTTGTTTGAGTTTGAATCTCTGTCTGGGGACGATGTCCTGGTCGGTTTGACCGGAACACACGACCCTTGAACTTGGGTTTGCCCGGCCGGTGGCCAGGTTTTTCTGGCGGGTTGCCAGGTTTGCGTGGGGATTGTTGTTGAACCATAAAAGATAGAAAAGGGAATTTAGGGAATGGATAGGGAGGTTGGAATATTCAGTTGTGAAAGGACAGAAGACAACGAAGGTGGAGACCTCTGAAAAAGTGATGGATTTTCGTTGAACGGGCTGTCGAGCCCCACGAACCCTACTCCTGTAGGGAGAGTGGGGTCGACGGGCGCCCGTGAAACGAAAAGACGCGCTTTTGCAGAGGTCTCTGTGATCTTTTGGGAAGAGACGAGGGGGCTCATCTCTTTGGCAAAAAGTCACGTTGGTGGTGGGCGAGGGGAGACTCGAACTCCCAAGGATTGCTCCATACGCTTCTGAGACGTACGCGTATACCAGTTCCGCCACTCGCCCTTGATCTAAACACGTTATGCGTACCCGCCGCGCATCACCTCGCTACGCGAGGTTCAGCGCAGGCGGGCGGGTACCAGTTCCGCCACTCGCCCTTGATCTAAACACGTTATGCGGGTACCAGTTCCGCCACATCCGCGTGGCGCCCTCCGTTATCGAAGAGCTTTTTTTGTTTTGATGTACCACTGCGCGATGTCCGCGAATCGATCCGAAGGCGTGATGATACTCCGAATTTCTGGATGCTGCACCTTCTTGGAAAGCGCATAGCCATAGGTCGACTGATACAGATACACGGCTGGAGCGTCTTTGGCAAGGAGTTGCTGGAATTGTTTGTATGTGTCCGCACGGGTGGTGGCGTCTGTCAGAGCGCGAGCCTCCGATAGCAGCGTATCGACTTCTGGGTTGCTATATCCGGTGAGGTTCAGCCCCGAGCCCTTGCTCTGCGACGAGTGCCAGAACGGGTACGGATCAGGGTCGGCCTCCAGCAGAATGGGAGCGAGCAGGATTTCAAAGTTGCGCGGAGCGATCACGTCCGTTGCCACGAGGTCAGAGGAAACAAAGTTCAGTTCCACCTCGATCCCGACCGTCTTCAAGTTGCTCTGAATTTTTTCCGCGACGAGCCGCAGGTCTGGCAGGTCTGGAGTCGTCAGTGTAAAGCGTAGCGTCTTGCCCAGCTCCTTTTCTGTTTGCAAGGACGACTTCAGAAGGCGGATGCCTGTTTCTTCTACAGGCGTATAACCGGCTTGCATCAACAGCGTGTTTGCGGTCGACGGGTCATAGACATCGGTCAGTGTCTCGTCGTATCCGAGCATGTTCGGGAGGATCGGCGCGTGAATGACGCGCGCCGCGTCCCCATAGACTTCCGTCACGAGCGAGGCTTTGTCGATCGCCTTCTGGATCGCCTGTCGCACGACCGTGTCTTTGAGGGCGACGTTAAGGTTCTGGTTGAAGTAGAGAACGGTCTCTCGCGGAATGAACGGTTCGACGAGTTCGACGTTTCGGTTTGAGGCAACCTCTTCGCGGGCCTCGTATCCGACGATGCTCGCCCCCTCGACGTTTTTGTTTGCCAATGCATCTTGGAGTGCTAGCACGTCCGGATAGAATTTGAACGTAAGCTCTTCAATGTACGGAGCCTGTCCGTAGTAGTCATCGTTTCGTTTGAGGGTGTAGCTGCGGATCGAACCACGCTTATCTTTTGTGAACTCGGCGAACTCGTAGGGACCTGATCCGACCGGCTGCACATTGAGCGCGGCAAGCGGGGCATTCTGCGGGACGATTTCCGCCCAGAGACTCGCCGGCAAAATCCCGACGGTCAGATACTGCACAAACGGCGCAAAAGCTTTTTCCAGAATGAACGACACGCTTGTGTCATCCTCCTGCACCACGGTCACGTTGTAGAACTGGTCGGCAAGTGGACTGCGGTAGCTGGGATTCTGGATCGCGTTGATCGTAAACAAGACATCGCGGGCGCGCACATCGTCTCCGTTGTGGAATTTTGCGCCCTCTCGGATTTTGAGCGTATAGACGGTTCCGTCTTCATTGACGGTGAGCGACTGCGCGAGGTCGGGCACAAATCCTTCCTGCGGATCCCAGCGCATGAGGCCGGAGTAGATGAGACTCGCCAGGTCTTGGTTCACGTCGCTTTGGATGGCGTAGAGGGGATTGATGAATTGGGGTTCTCCCACAAGTCCTTCCGTATACGATCCCCCTATTGCCGGGATATCAATACGGTGCCCTGCGACGTAGATCATGCCAACCGTCAGTACGCTCAACACGATAACTCCAATGGCTGCTTGCACAACGCGCCGTTCAAACGAGGAAAGGACGCGAGGCAGTTGCTTCCATTGTTTCCACGTTGGGAGGCTTTTGGTCTTGCGAACCGCAAAGACCTGGCGCATGGTCAGGTCATGGGCTTTGTGAACAGAGTCTTTTCGTCGTTTAAACAAAGTGCGTATATCAGGCACAGAAGAAGTGGTTGAGTGTCTGAGTGGTTGAGTGACGTAACGACTAAACGACTCAATCACTCAATCACTTACACAAGCGCGTTCACAAGGGCAACACCGAAAAAGAGAATAGAGAGCACGATGGTGAGCTGGAAGATTTTTTTCTCCGCTCCACGTTTGGTTCGATACACGTTTCCTCCTCCGCCAAACGCGGCTCCCAGGCCCGTGCCTCGTGCTTGCAGTAGGATCGCGGCAACGAGCAGGACAGCGAGAATGATTTGCGAGGCATTGAGAATCGTTTCCTGATTCATACGATGAATTGAATTCGTCCGAATACTACCAGTTCTCATCATTTCAGTCAATTCCATGATATACTTTTTGCATGGAAGTAACTACGGACGCACCCATTCATCGCCGGCGCGGACTTGTCGCCACGTTCGCCACACTTGTTGTGCTGGTTTTGTTGGGCGTGTTTGTGTATCGAGTCATGTATTTTGCCAACCTTCTTCGTTCCGGTGAGATCGATCCTTCCTCGCTTTCGTTTCTGGGAGCGTATTCCGTAAGCGCCGCGTTGGCGAGCCAGCCGATCACAGACGGCATATTCGATCTCGCCACGATCGACGACCCGAGTCTTGGATCGAGTTCCGCCGTTGTCACGATCGTGGAGTTCGCGGATTTCGAGTGTCCGTACTCGCGTGAGTCCAGCTTTGTTGTTCGTGAGCTCGCGGCAAAGTATCCGGACTCCGTGCGTTTCATCTATCGCGACTTTCCGCTCTCCGACATCCACCCCATCGCGCAGAAAGCGGCTGAAGCCGGGGAGTGCGCGCAAGATCAGGGAAAGTTCTGGGAGTATCACGACAAGCTGTTCCAGAATCAGAGCGGTCTCACGCAGGATCGCCTCGTGGAGTTTGCCACAGCGCTGAACATGAATACGTTCCAGTTTGAGTCGTGTCTTTCTTCAGGTCGGTATGCGGACGAAGTGATCGAGGACTATCAAGCGGGCGTGGAAGCAGGCGTGCGCGGCACCCCGACGTTTTTCATCAATGGTAACCGTGTGGCCGGCGCTATTCCTTCGGAGATTCTCGATGCGGTCATTCGATCGATCTTGAACCGTGACGAATAATATGCGACCTCGAAATGTTTTTGGAACCCTGTGTCTGCTCATGATTCTCGCGGGCGTGTTTGGCGTAGCGCCGGTCTCCTCTGCGGCCGAGGAAGTCTGCGAGTGCTGGTGCGAAACAAAAGGTGGGGCAACGCGGCATCCAGACAGCACCACAGAACTCACTCGCGAGCAATGCCAGACGCAATGTCCGCAAACGTACAAGGGCTACGCCATGGCCGTGTGCGCGACGAGCTCCGGCCAGCTTCCAAGCCAGAGCGTGAACTGTTTTACGCCAGCGCAATGCAAAAAACAGAACGGAGATTTCGACGATAAGTTCCAGCCCCCCGAGTGCATGAGCGGATCCCATTATTGTTATCCGGACAGTTCCAAGGCGGCCAAGGTCACGCTGTCCACCTCCATCGGCGGTCTCACGGTGACAGGAGACCTGGGCGAGTACATCGCGCGCCTTTACGCATGGATGGTCGGGTCGGCAACGACGATCGCCATCGTGTTAATCATGGTCGCTGGCATTCGGTGGTCGCTGGGAGGATTGAGTGCGGATGCCGTGGGCAAGGCTAAGAAAACGATCAGCAATGCAGTAGCCGGACTCGCGCTGCTCTTGGGTTCCTACCTCATCCTCTTCACGATCAACCCGCAACTGTTGAAGCTGCAGGTTCCAAAGTTTCCAATGATTCGACAGGTGGGGTTGGTCGATAGTAATACAAGCTGCGGATACTTGACGGGAGAGTCAGGATACGGAACCGGCTATCCTGACTCGCCGCACAATTATGGGAAACCACCACCGAAGGGTGGCAAGAAATATACCGTTGAGAATAACGGAACCAAGTGCGGGACTGTTTCGAAAGTCACGAAGGATTGGGAAGGCAAAGATCTTCCTGATGGGTCAACGTGTACATGGGATACATGTCCGATTAATAAGGATACTCCGTGTGCGGATGGTTCCGTAGGGAAAGGAGGAGAATGCGAGTGTTTTGTGAATGCAGCAGGTGGACAATGTTTGGCATGTGGGGACGTGGTTGTAAACAACTTGTTCATTGAGCCAAGTTCAAGCGTGTGCGCGCAGCTTTCCTTACCGGAGAAAACCGGTATCGTAACAAGAACCATAGTGGAGCGCGTTGATTTCTGGAGTCCTGACGAGACACAAACACAAAGGAATGTCTCGGTTCCGATTATCAATCAGTGTTTTTGGACAAAAAACGGTTCGATGATAGACGGAGTTCAGGGAGTATTGGACATACTTACAGGCACAGGCACATGCGCTATGCTGCAGCTTGATTGCAGCAAAATTAAAAGTTGTGAGGCTTACGATACGATTCCGCGCGTCGTGAATAAGCAAAAGGACCAGCAGCTTGAAGCCATCCAGCTTCATGGGGCGCAGACCGGAATTGCCCAGTATGGCGGCTCCTATGGAGATCTGTCTCTTTCCTCAATTTGCAATGCGGATCCTTGTCTGGTCGGGGTGGAAGGAAAAACACGTTGTCGTTCCGATCAACCACAGCCACAGATCACAGGATCTTTTAGCGATTTCGTTTCTATAGATGGGAACGATTGTGAGACGGTAAATATCAGCAACTAAACGCCTAGGGATGTTTGACGGAACGAATGAGGCATACTCACAATACCAGGTGCGACTCTTGCCTGGTGTTTTTCAAGAAGGTTCCCTTTGATTATCTTTGAAGCGGCTTTTGAAAGCGTTACGTTCAACGCTTTTTGTATCGAGTGCTTCGCGCTTGTCCGATTCGTTCGAGCAATTTCAACGTCACCAGGCGGGAGAGAGCCTGTTTGATCGTTGCCTGTGGCATGTTGCCTTTGAGAAGGTTGTGAATGTCAGCAACGGCAAGCTCATCTTCGCCATCGAACAAGCGATATACGCGCATCTGCTTTTCTGAAAGCAGTTTCTCCGGCTGATCCGACTCCATCAGCTTGCGTGCTCTCTGGGTCTGTTCGAGCAGGGAGCCCAGCAGGTATTCCACCCATGGAGCGATGTCCTCATGTTCCGTTTTGTGATTCTTTTGAGTTGCACGAAGCGCGAGGTAGTATTCCGCCCTTGTTTCCTCGATGATCTCATCCAAGGAGATGTAGGGAACATAGCTGTACCCGCTTTTGAGAAGCAAGAGGTTCGTGAGGGCGCGGCTCAAGCGGCCGTTCCCGTCTTGGAATGGGTGGATGGCGAGAAACTCGAAGATAAAGTTTGCGATCACAAGAAGCGGATGGATGTTTTTCGTTTCGAGTTCCTCGTTGGTCCATTCGATCGCCTCAAGCATTTCCTTTTTCACCAGGTGTGGTGGCGTCGGAGCAAACAGTACAACCTGCTCGCCTTGCTTGTTGATCATGACAACCGTGTTGGGGGCGTCTTTATACGCGCCCTTGTGCGCTTTGTCCTTCTCCGAGAAGTTGAGGAGGATGTTATGGAATTGCCAGATCAAGCTCTCCGAGAGCTTGATCGTCTTCCAGTTGTCGAACACGCGCCCTATAAGATCGGCGTAGCCCGCGACTTCTTGCTCATCTCTGCCTTGGGGATGTTTCCTCTTAAGACCACGAAGGAAGCGGGCGATCTCCTCATCCGTCATCTTGACTCCTTCGATGCGGGTGCTGGCGCCTGTCGAAGTGATAATGACCCACGCCTTAAGACGTCCAAGAATCTGTGGGCTTAGCCGGATGCTCCCCTGCCAGAGACCCTGGAATTGGTCGATTCCGGCGATCTTCTTGAGAATATCTTGTGTGAGAGGTATGCGTTTGTTGAATCTCTGTTGGATCATATCGGTCATAGTAAACTATATCCGATAATATACGATAATGTCCGATACATCAAGCAGGTGTTGTCGCGCGTTTGGAATTCGGCCGGGGAGTCGCACGCTTGCTCGGTGTTTTGTTTTGTGGTAGCCTTGCGAGCGGATTGAATTTGAAAGGGCGTAGAAGTCGTAGAGGCGTCGTACATTTTTGGAAAACCTTTACGGCCTCTACGGCTTTTGCGCCCTTTGCGCCCTTCCTCCCTCGTAGCCCTTCCAACTATGTCCAACTACATTTCCGTGCGCGGAGCGCGTGTACACAACTTGAAGAATATCAACGTGGATATTCCCAAGAACCAGCTCGTTGTCATCACTGGCCTTTCCGGGTCTGGGAAATCCTCCCTTGCCTTTGATACGATCTATGCCGAAGGACAGCGACGCTACATGGAATCGCTCTCTTCGTACGCTCGTCAGTTTCTCGAACTTCAAGACAAGCCAGACGTCGACGAGATCCTCGGACTTTCTCCCACCATTGCCATCGACCAGAAATCTTCGTCGCACAACCCGCGTTCAACCGTTGGGACCGTGACGGAGATTTATGATTTTTTGCGCGTCTTGTTTGCGCGCGCGGGACGCCCGCACTGTCCGCAATGCGGTGCAAGCGTGAGCGAGCAAACCCTCCTGCAACTGGTAAGCCATGTGGAGTCCGCTCTTGGTAAGGATCGGATTTTTTTGTTGGCGCCGGTCGTCCGCCAGCTCAAGGGCGAGCATAAGCCCGCGCTGCAAGCGGCCCTAAACGCCGGGTTTACGACCGTGCGATTCGACGGGCTGCTCATGGACACGAGCGAGGCGCTGACTATGCGCAAGGACAAGAAGAAACCGCATGACATCGATGTCGTCATCTTCGATTTTGCCCCCGGTCAGGCGTACGCAACGGGGCACATCACGCAACAGGTCAACAGAGCGCTCGAGTACGGGAACGGCTTTGTGACGCTTCTGTGCGACGAGAACGGAGATGAGCGCTGCCTTTCCCAAAGCTACATGTGCGCCGCCTGCAACCTCAATCTTCCAAAGCCCGAGCCGCGGCTGTTCTCGTTTAACTCGCCGTTTGGTGCGTGCCCGGAGTGTACGGGTCTTGGTGAGAAGCTCGTGCTGGAAGCTGATTTGGTGATTCCCAACCGTCGGCTCACGTTTGAAGAGGGAGCCGTGCGACCCTGGACGAAGATCGCCGGCAATCAGACAAGCTACATGGACATCCTGAAGCTCGTCGCAAAAAAGTACCGGATCCCAACGGACACGCCAGTGGGGAAAATCCCAAAAGCAAAACTCAACATCCTCTTGAATGGGACAGGCGAAGAGACGTATCCCTACAAGGGAGAGGCCGTAACGTTTCCCGGAATCCTCGCGCAACTTGAGCAGAAGTACCGCGAGACGGATTCGGAATATGTGCGTTCAGAACTCGAGGGGTACATGCGCCGCATGCTCTGCCCAAGCTGCGAAGGGAAACGGTTACAGAGAGCCGTGCTGGCGATCACGATCGCGGGCAAGTCGATTGCGGAGATTGTGAACACGCCCGTGGAGGATGTGAAGGCGTGGTTTGGAGGATTGGGAGCACAGGAGAAAACAGGGGATCGCAAGGGAAGGCAAGGAATGTTAACGAGTGGGCTCACGAGCGATGAACGACTGGTGGTGGAGCGCGTGGCAAAAGAAGTGCGGGCGCGCATCGATCAGCTCATGCAGGTGGGCTTAGGCTATCTCACGCTTGACCGATCGGCCATGACGCTTTCAGGCGGGGAGAGCCAGCGTGTACGTCTCGCGACCCAGCTGGGAAGCCAGCTCTCGGGCGTTATCTATATTTTGGACGAGCCATCGATCGGTCTTCACCCACGCGACAACGACCACTTGATCGCCACGATCCGCGCGCTCAAAGAGTTTGGGAATTCCGTGATTGTCGTGGAGCATGACAGCGCGATGATCGAGGCGGCCGATTACGTGTTTGACGTGGGGCCTGGTGCGGGTGAGTACGGCGGACAGATCGTCGCGCAGGGCACACCCGCCCAGATCAAGAAGAACAAAGACTCGCTTACAGGTCAGTACCTCACAGGCAAGAAAGAAATTCCGCTTCCCAAGAAGTATCGCAAAGGCAACGGGAAGAAGATTACCGTGCAGGGTGCCACGGCATTCAACCTTAAAAACGTCGACGTGGACATTCCGCTTGGGAAGCTTGTGTGTGTAACTGGAGTGTCGGGCTCGGGGAAATCGACCCTCATTTTGGACATTCTGGGCAAGGCGTTGAGCCGGAAGTTTTATCGCGCGAAGGTCTATCCGGGAGAGCATAAGAGCATCAAGGGGATCGAGCACATCGACAAGGTCGTCGCGGTTGACCAGTCGCCGATCGGTCGTACGCCCCGCTCCAACCCCGCGACGTACACGGGCGTGTTCACGGCGATCCGTGATTTGTTCACGGAACAACCGGAAGCCATGATGCGCAAGTTCGATGCCGGCAAATTCAGTTTCAACGTGAAGGGCGGGGGGCGCTGTGAGGCCTGCGCCGGTGACGGCATGCGTCGGATTGAAATGCAGTTTTTGCCCGACGTGTATGTCGAGTGTTTGGAGTGCCGCGGCACGCGCTACAACCAGGAGGCGCTGGAAATTCACTACAAGCAACGTCACATCGCTGACGTCCTTAACATGACGGTCGAGGAGGCGCGACGTTTCTTTGCCGACCAGTCCGCGATTTTCGACAAGCTCAACGTCCTGCACGAGGTGGGACTTGGATACTTGCGTTTGGGGCAGAGCGCCACGACGCTCTCGGGTGGAGAAGCCCAGCGCGTGAAACTCGCCACCGAGCTGTCCCGCCGCGCGACCGGTCGTACGCTCTACATTTTGGACGAGCCAACCACAGGACTGCACTTTGAGGACATCAAACGGTTGCTTGGCGTCCTGCACCAGCTCGTTGACAAAGGCAACACCGTCATCATCATCGAGCACAACCTCGACGTCGTGAAGGGTGCGGACTGGGTGATCGACATGGGACCCGATGGTGGCATCAAGGGAGGAGAGGTGGTGGCGGTGGGCACGCCCAAGGAGGTGATGAAGGTAAAGAGGAGTGTGACTGGACAGTATTTGAAAAAGGTGATTCACTAGCACGTCGTTGAGATCTCGCGAGATCGTCTCGCGAGATCGATTGCGGCGTTCATTGTGAGCGCCAGAGAGGAGACACATGTCGCTCTTGGAAGAGTCCAGCTGCTTGCTCCGTGACGGACAACAGCCGTCCCGCAAGGCGCACTACGGCATCAATGTCCGTCGCGAGACCTCCGGCGACTTCGTCGCCTTCGCGCTGGACCTCGTCGAGCTTCCGCGTCGCGACCGCGTGCTCTACACGTGGAGCCACGGGATCGACCCGGATCTCGATGAGGTGCAGCAGCTCTACGGGTTGATCCAGAAGGCGATCCTGGAACTGGACACGACGCTGGGGCGTTGGCAGATCAGGGTGGGAAGCATCGAAGGGCAGAAGGGCGCGATGCCCCGTGTCGCCGTCGGCTGGACGCTCATGAAGGAGCTCGTCGAAAGCCGCAGTGGCAAGGCCTGGATGGGCATGAGCGCCCCCAGGGGCATGAGCGAGCCGCCCAGCTACGACCATGTGCTGGCGCAGCTGCGCGATGTCGACAACTTCTACCTCTCATGCTCCCCGCTGGTGCGACCCTCCGGAGCATGGGTCTACGCCTAGCCCAAGACCCTCCACGGCCCTGAAGCCCTTCGTTGGCTCGGGGCTTTTTAATTTCGCTAAGTTGAGCCACAAGTCCGGAGCTTAGCTCCAGACCGGAAGCTCCGGCGAGTCTCATTTCATTGACAGGAACGCGTTTTTTTGGTATCTTTTGCCGTTAAATTAGCTACAAACGATTTCAATCTATGCTTAAGAAAACCCTTATTCTTGCTGTGGCGATCGCCATGGGTGTGAGCCCGTTGCTCCCACGAGTTTTTGCTGACTCGGGATTTTGGACAAACACGATTGCCCGCGCGGCTTGGGACTACGACTTTTACCGCGTTGAGCGTCTTGCGCTTGACGATGTCTCTGGTCCCTACGACTTCAACGATGCCGTGTTTGTCACGAACGTCGCCGAGTCATGTGACTATCCTGAAGTCTGCGAGCACGTGGACATGACCATCTTCCAAGATGGCGAGGCCTTCGAGATCGAGTCTGTCGACAACCGTGTCGCCTCTGCCTTCTGGCATACCGCCCAGGACGGTCGCTTTATCTACCTCGTCCCGTCTGATGACGGCGAGATTTGGGGAACGGTCTATGAGTACGACTCAACAACCGGCACCTCGAGCAAGCTCACCGACATCGAACAGACACAAGATGACCTCGACTTCATGACGTTCGCCACGGATGGAGATCGCGTGTACTTCGGGACGATCCACGCCGACGAGGATACAGGGAAGATTGAGTCCGAGCTTTCCGTCTACGACTACGACTCCACCTATGGCCGTGATGACTTCACGTATCAGCTGACCGCGCCATGGCAGGAGATCGTCGACGTCCAAGACGGACTCGCACTCGTGAAGTTCCAGTTCTCTGGTGGCTTTGAACAGCTCTGGCTTATCGACCAGACTGCCCGTTTAATGGAAGCCATCCCTGATACCTGGACGGAAGACCCCGGTGAGATCGTCGGCGCCCACTTCGTGAGCGACGGCTCGATCCGCTACTTCCGCAACTTCCGACTCTTCAGCTACAACCCACAAACAGATACGACTCCAACCGATGCCGGTGGCGCCTATCTCTCTTGGTTTGATGAGGTATCTAACGCCGTGCAGATCGTCGGTGACCGTATGGCCTACATCGACGACGAGGACGGCCTCTACGTCAGCGACGTGCGGGGCGTGAGCAAATTCGGTATCGCCACGGGCGGCGCCTTCAACCTCGACGAGGACGCGATCTACTTCCAGAATCTCGACGGCGACTATGTGGGCTACCACTTCTCGACCAGGGAATGGGAGACGCTCTCGTTCCTCGTAACCGATACCAATGAGGACATCCGCGTGGGGATCGATTCAAACGACAACGTCTGGTACCAGAACCTCACGACCGGCCATCTCTTGAACGTCGGTTACGGCAACAAGCCTGTGGTGCTCTCTGATCGTGAACATGCCTACTGGCAGGGTGCTGATGGGAACATCTACGAGGTGACCTTCTCACCCCTGCTCGATCTCGCGCGTGAGGATGTGGAAGCGTTTAGCTCCTACACCTCTCGTGGCATCTACCTTGTCGAAGGGGATAGCATGTGGCTCATCCCTAGCCCGACGGTGTACTTCACCTGGTTTGATTCATGGGATGATACCCTTGAGGTGAGCCAGGCGACGATCGACGTGTATCTCGAGACGTACGACTACAGGGGCGACCTCAAGCTCGCCGCTGGGACGCGTGTGAAATCGGACGTGTCCAAAAAGGTGTATGTGGTCGGGAGCGACTTCAAGCTTCACTGGATCACTTCCGAGACAGTCGCCGACGAGATCTACGGTTCCGACTGGAACAAGGGGATCATCGTGGTGCCAAGCACCTACCTCTGGAAGTACGCGACCGGAGCCCAGGTGAGCTCTATGGATGATGTCCGATCAATCTAAATTCGATCCACTTCCGGCCCCCTCCGGTCCCACTCCTTTTTAAGGAGCCAGCCCGGATGACCGGCATCCGGCCAGCCCGACAGAGTCGTTCTGGCGGGTCGGGCGGGGGGCTAGGGGTGGTTAGAGCCCGTAATCGTTAGGGCACGAGTTGGGGGTGGTTACAGGTTATTAGTCAAACACAGCCTCTGCCACGTCGTTCGCGAACGACGTGGCAGGGATCCGTGTTGGATACCCTGACACGTGCTAGGAGGTTCCATGCGTCGGTTCCTGTCCTTGCTCGCCCTCGCGGCCACACTCTCCGCCTTCCTTGGAGGCTGCATCTACGACGATCCCGCCGACCTCGAGAACGTCGGCGCGGGGTCCGACAGTAACGTCGTGTCCTACGGGAACGGCGTCTACTACTTCCCCCAGACGAAGGCGAGCTTCGGCAACGCCCTGTCGCTCTTCGTTCAGGGGAATGAAAGCCTCGAGGTCGTGGCGATCTCCGGGGATGGCTCACACATAGATGGAGTGGACCACGGCTACTTCGTCGTCACCCATCCCGTTCGGCGCTGCGAGTAGGTGGATCAATGACCTACACCGTCTCCTGCTTCTGGCAGAAGATCGGAGACCGATACGAGCTCGAAGTCGTCGCCGACTACGACCGTTACGGCACGGTCACTCGCGAGTGACGTGTCACGCGACCCCCGTCCGTCATCACCATAGCGTGTGAGACGGACGGGGCGTCTCACAACTTTCCTCACGACGCAAAAGTCACATATGTGACAATCGCGTCATCACGAACAATTATGTCCGATCCCACTTCGCTCGGCATTGCCGAGCTTCGAGGGACAAGTCGGACACAATTGTTCGTCCAGCCTGGATCTCTCCTGCCTTGCTCATGGCAAGACGAGAGAGATCCGTGTTGAACACATCGTCTGCACGAATCAACCCACATCCTGGAGGTGTGTCATGGAAAGCGACAAGTACGGTCGCACTCCGCACCTCCCGAACTCCCCGGGCGGTACGGACGACGACGAGCGGCTTGAGACCGTGCAACACTTCGTCGGGCGGCCGATCGTCCTGCTCGAGAAGATGGACGGGGGCAACTGGTGCATGACGCGCGCAGTCTGCTACGCGCGTTCACACTCGGGCAACACCCGCAACCCCATCTTTGACCCTGCCAAGGCTCTGTGGAGCCAAAAGCGTTGGGATATCGATGAGGGGATGTCAATCTTCGGCGAGTGGCTCTACTATCGCCACTCGATCTTGTACTCTGCGCTTCCCGCATCCTATTTGCTCTTCAACGTTCGCAATGACGTGACGGGCGTGTGGAACTCGTGGGAGGATGTGGAGCTGCAGGCGGCTGTTTTGGATCTGCCGACCGTGCCAGTTCTATGGCGTGGCGTGATGGAGAGTGAGCAGCAGTTGCTCGAACTCGTCAAGCGCGTGGCAAGAGAACCGTCCGCTTGCGGCGGGCAGCGCGAAGGCGTGGTCGTCCGTCTCGCGGACGAGATCGCGACGCCAGACTGGAGTCGCTCGATTGCCAAGTGGGTGCGCAAGGATCACATCCAACGCGACCCCTCAACGAGCGAGCGAAACGGCCTTGCGTCCTGACCCCCGTCCGTCTCACACTCGCTTGTGAGACGGACGGGGCGTCTCACAACTTTCGTATCACATACAATTATGTCCGGTCGGACACAATCGATTCAACTCGAATCCCTCCTGCCTTACCCATGGCAAGACACGAGAGATCCGTGTTGGATACCCTGACACGTACTTGGAGGATGAGATGCGTTGGATTCCCATGCTCTTCGCCTGCATGCTCGGCACTGTTGCGTTGGGCGGATGCTTCATGGATTCTCACTCCGACCCGGTGGACGTCGGAGTCGGTCCGTCGTCCGTCGTCAGCGACTACGGGAACGGCGTCTATTACTTCAATGTGATGGGTCCGACGTTCGGTGAGGCACTGTCGCAGTTCATGCAAGAACATCCTGGTCTCGAGGTCGCCGCGATCTCGGTGAACGGCGCAAGCGCCTACGGGAGGAACAGCGGCTTTTTCGTCGTATGCCGTCCAGCTGGATAGTGAGGAGATCAGCCATGGCCCACACCGTTTTCTGCTTCTGGCAGAAGGTCGGCTCCTACGAGCATGAAGTCGTCGCCGACGTCGACTACGGCACGGGGACCTACGTCCCCGGCTCGATGCGTTACTCCGGGCGCTACCGCCCGGCGAGCTACTGACCCCGCGTCAGTCAAGAGACATCCCACGATGGTGCTCGCGACTGTCGGCGGGGTGTTTCTTTTTGACCGTCCGATGACTTCGGGATATTCTATAGATGTAATAAAGTTTTACGTATGGAACTTCGTTTCACAAAACATGCGGAAGAGAAGTTCCAAGTTCTCACAGGAAGAAAAAAACAGTATGAAACCTAACATGATCATTTCTTACGACCCGGATGCCGATGTGCTTAGTTGGGATGTTGCTTCAAAGGCGCGTATTTCTTATGCGACAGAAATGGGCAACGTCATTGTTCATTTTACAGAAAAAAATTTACCTGTTCTCATTGAGGTGCTGGAAGCGTCGAAGATGGTGAAACAGTCAACACAAAAGATTCGACAGAGATCCTTGCAAAAATCAATGTCCGGCCTCAGGGTCGGATCAGCTCTTTAGGCCTGGAGATTAGCATGAACACAAAACCGGCCTTGAGAGCCGGTTTTGTGAATAGGTTATTTTTTTTTCTTTTCCATCCCCAGCTCTGTGTACGTCTCTTTGAGTTTTCGCTTGAAGCCGAGTTTCGTTTTCTTGAGGAAGCCGAGCTTGGCCTGGCGGACCTTCGCAGTCTTCATGAGTTCGATTTTGGCGACCACCGGCGAGTTGATCGGATAGATCTTCTCAACGCCAATTCCGTCACTCATCTTGTACACGGTGATGGTGCGTGAGATGCCCTTGCCACCAAGTGCTAGGATGATGCCCTCAAACACCTGGATGCGCTCACGCTCCTCCCCCTTTGGCGAGACGTCCTTAATGCGCTCGTGGAGTCGTACGGTCTGGCCGGCCTGGAGTTCATTCATCCCCACAAGCTTACTTGGTTTGGTTGTTGGGACGGGAGCCTCTTGTGCCACCTCTGGAGTCGTCTCTACGACGGCCTCCTCTGGTGTCTGATTCTGTTCGTCTGACATAGTTGTTCGTTACAGCACCGCCCAAGCGGACCACATCCCTTGCGAGGATCAGTGTTCATTGATCGGCTGATAATGTGGCGAAATAATAGCGAGGAAGGGGTTTTTCGTCAATCCCCCATGAGGGTTTGAATCTGGGCGAGCGTGTTTTCGAGTTCACCTTCCCGATTCACAATGCGATGGTCCGCGAGTTTGGCAAAGTCCATTTCTCGTTCGATCGCCGCCTTTCTTTCTTCGAGTCCGGCCGTGGTTCCCTTGTCTCGCTTGGCGATTCGTTCCATCAGCTGGTCGACACTTTCAGCCTCGACGAACAGGAGGATTGCCTCTGGGTTTGTTTCTTTGATCGCCTTGGCACCGGCTACGTCCACGACAAACAAGACGTCGTTCCCAGCCTCCATGAGCTCCTCAACGTCCGATCGCCGACTGCCGTAGAGGTTGTCATAATGTTCGTCCCATTCAAACATGGCTCCCTCATCGATGAGACGTTTGAACGTCTCACGGTCGAGGAAGTGATACGACACGCCGTTGACTTCGCCCTCGCGAATCGAGCGCGTGGTGCAGGTGACGACTTTTTTGAGCGTGGGTCGGCGCTTCAGGAGTTCCATGGCGAGCGTGGTTTTTCCAACACCCGAGGGACCCGTAATGATGTAGAGTCTTCCTCTCATAGAGTTGGCAGAGTTCGCAACACAGTCTCGAGATCTTCGGGGAGTGGAGCCATGAAGTGTTTCTCGTGTCCGTCCATGAGTCGGATCGAGAGCTTGTGTGAATGGAGGAACAGGCGTGGAAGGGGAATCTCTCGAAACTTCATGCTACGCACTTTGTAGAGTTTGTCGCCCACGATCGGGTAGCCAATGGCTTGGAGGTGCACGCGGATCTGGTGCGTGCGCCCGGTGAGAATGTTTACCCGCACGTAGGTCGCGGTCGAGAAACGCTTGAGCACATCGTACTGGGTGATCGCCTCTTTGCCGTCCTGCAAACCGGTGCGGGCGACCATGCGTCCCTTCTCTTTTGAGCGGGCGATCTTGAGGGCGATCGTGTCCGTCTCTTTTGGGAGCGTGCCGTAGACGAGTGCCAGATATTCCTTGTGGACGGTTCGACCCTGGAATTGTCGCTTGAGTGCCTCGAAGGCTTCCTGGGTTTTGGCAACGACCATGAGGCCCGAGACGTCCTTGTCGAGCCGATGCACAATGCCGGGACGTGTGGGGTCATCGCCCACATGCGCGATCTCGGGGGAGCGTTCCAGAAGTCCGTCGACAACCGTTGCGCGATGCTCATCTTTGAGTGCCTCATGGACGAGAAGCCCGGCGGGCTTGTTGATGACCAACAGATCGTCGTCTTCATACACAACGTCCAGCACAGGCGCTGCCCCATCTTTGACAACAACGGCGAGCTCGGCCTCCGGATAGTAGACCGTATCTCCTGGCTCAAGTACGTCTGCAGGTTTGGCGGGTTTTCCGTTGACCGTGATCGTCCCGTGTTTGATGAGACGTTGGATTGCCGAGCGGGAGGCTTCCATCGTGTCCGCAAGCATCTTATCGAGCCGTTGACCCGCTTGGGCGGCTTGGATTTCAATCGTTGGCATAGTTGACTCGATTATAGCTATACTAGAGGGAACCTACAAAAGGGGGTGTAGCTCAGTTGGTCAGAGCATCGAGCTTATACCTCGACGGTCGATGGTTCGAGTCCATCCACCCCCACCACACATCTATGCCATTCCTTGTTCTTGGACTCATTTTACTCGTTGTCGGCATCATCTTCCTGCGCAAGTCCATTCGTGAGCAGGACAAAGAGGGAGTCGTGGGCGTCATGGCGCTCATCGTCGCCGCAGTCATCATGATCGTCTTTTTTGGATTGTTTTATACCCTCACCATTTTTTAGTATGGACGCAGAGCTAACCTCGTTTTTCATCGTCCTGTCGATCCTCTGGTTTTTGGTGTACTGGGTTTTGGGCGGCGTGTTTTTTGCGATCGTCACGGTGATGCGCTTGGGGCGGCTGCGCAAGGTGCGGTTCAGCTGCTTGTTTACGATCCTGTCGCTCCTCGTGGGCGTGGGGGCAGCCTACACCGGCCTGATGGGAGCTCGCCGTGCGGTGAGTGAGTGTTTAGGGGACGCTGTCACCAACGCCGAGCAGCTGACCGCGGTCTTCGGATGCGGCGCGGCGAGCATCTTTGGGATGTTCCTGCTTGGAGCGCTTGTGCTTACCGCTGGCGGATTCCTCATCATGTTCGTTTCCAAGAGCAAGGCCAAGCCTTGGATCGTACTGGACCTGGAGGAAGAGCCGGAGCCAGTCGTCGCCAGCGAGAATCAGGAAGTGCTTCCCGCGAAGAGCGAGTCGTTTGAAGGTTGACGTTCTCTTTTTCATTCGTTATTCTTTCCACGCGCATGTTTTATACATACGTTTTACTCTGTGCAGATGGGAGGTATTACGTCGGTAGCACTTCAGATATAGACAATAGGTTACAAGAGCATAGCGCTGGAGGAGTTAGAACAACTCGAGTGCGGTTGCCGGTAACCCTGGTTTATTACGAGGCCTGTCTCTCAAAGATGAGCGCTCTCCAACGTGAGCATTATTTTAAGACAGGGTTTGGTCGAAGTTATTTGAAAAAGAGGCTTTCTGTGGTTGAGGTTCCGCAAACAGACATGGGCGCGTAGCTCAGTTGGTTAGAGCGCCACATTGACATTGTGGAGGTCAGAGGTTCGAATCCTCTCGCGCCCACCACAGCGCCCATGTCTGTTTGCAGAATCAAAGATAAGTTGGTTACCCGCCGCCCGTCGGCCAGCGAAGCTGGCCTTGGGGCAGGCGGG
>ORJL011562448.1_pt1 | contig 19502 bp, 15 predicted proteins | sample 1779941 | NCBI WGS metagenome assembly ORJL01 (sample SAMEA104232317, study PRJEB22302) | groundwater metagenome | biome: forest; feature: aquifer; material: groundwater | place: USA | collected 2011-08-07 | depth 5.8 m | reverse complement strand
GGATTTGCCCCTGGCACCAGATGGCTTTGATAACCGCAAGCTCTTCTGCAGCGACAAGATTGGTATCCCGTTCCCCAAAATCCAGGCAGAAGCCAAGGCGATGCTAGCGGAGGCGGGCTATCCCAATGGTTTTAAAGCCGAGCTAATGCTCACACAGAGCGAGGTAAGCCTGCAAAATTGGGAAATACTCGTTGACGCCTGGTCGAAAATCGGGGTCGAACTAAAACTTAATGTAACCGCCACAGCCATCAAGGAAACGATGAGACTAAAGAAGACCTACACCCAGATGTTTGTGGGCAGCGGTTCTCCGGGTCATATCTATACCATGATGCACTTCCGTACAGGTAACCTCTATAATATGAGTTGTTTTAATGACCCCTTTATGGATGAGCAATTCAAGAAGATAGGGGCTAGCTACTTCAATCCTGAGCTGAGAGACTCCTACATGAAAGCGGTTGACCTCAGAGCCGTCGACGAGGCTCTCTTCTTCACCGCGCCATTACCCCAGCAGTGGATTATCTGGCCACCCTGGTTGAAGAACTTCTACGGCTACCCCGACTTTATTATGTATGACCAGAGCAGACCTTTGACGTGGGCCTGGATTGACCAGGATCTAAAGAAGTCCCTGGGCTACTAGACAATAAGCCACACGGGAGACGTTTCAACATAAAAGGGGCGGGAGGATTTAAATCCTCCCGCCCCTTGGTTATTACGGACTAATCCAAGTCATTATTCTACATTGTACGGGACTAACAACCAGACTAGGCGTTCTTTAGCCTGGCGATGAGCAGGGGCACCACCTTGAACAGGTCGCCGACAATGCCGTAGGTGGCTACCTCAAAGATAGGTGCGTTCGGGTCGTTATTAATGGCTACAATAGTATCTGAAGTCTGCATGCCCGCCAGGTGCTGCACCGCCCCGGAGATGCCGCAGGCAATATAAAGCCGGGGGCAAACAGTCTTACCCGTCTGCCCGATCTGATGAGAATAAGGCAGCCAACCATCGTCTACCGGCGGTCGGGATGAACCCAGCGCCGCTCCCAGAGCCGTCGCCAGTTCTTGCAGTAGTTGAAAGTTTTCTGCCTTGCCTAATCCTCTCCCACCGGAGACAATAATATCCGCATCCTCAATTTTCACCCGTTCCGTTAAATCCGCCATAAAATTCAGCAGCTTAGTTTTTGAGGTAACGCCCGCCTTGTTGAAATCTACTTTTATGATTTGTCCCTGCCTTGTCTTATCCGGAGTATTTTGCTTAAAGACCCGGGGACGCACTGTGGCCATTTGCGGTCTTTTTGTCTGGCAGATAATGGTTGCCATCAGGTTGCCACCAAAGGTAGGAAGAGTCTGCAGCAGCAGCCGGCTCTCGGTATCGATGGCAAGCTCGGTGCAGTCGGCAGTAAGTCCCGTTTTTAAGAGAGCTGCCACCCGAGGGATAAAAGAACGCCCCAGTGCCGTGGCTCCCGCCAGAACTATCTCGGGCTTATGCTCTAAAATCAGTCGGGTAAGTTCCCTGGCATACAAATCTTCCGGTTGGCTGGCCAGGGCGGGATTATCTATCAGGTAAACTTTATCGGCACCACAGGCAATAAGTTGTTCAACTTCACCAACCTTATGCCCGAAGCAGACAGCGCACAGCTCCGTTTTCAGGGTATCTGCCAGCTCTCTGCCCTTGGCTAATAGCTCATAGTTAACGCTCTTGAGCTTGCCATCCCGTTGTTCAGCAAATACCCAGATGCCCTGGTGGTTATCGCTTGTTGCCACCACCTCAGGAGCTGTCTCGATGAGTATTGCCTCGAAGCTGCAGGCTGCCTGGCAAGCCCCGCAAAGAGTGCAGCCCTCGTTGATACGAGCCTTACCATCAACAAGTTCTATTAAACCGAGGGGACAGACCGGGAAACAGTTACCACAGCCCGTGCACTTATCCAGGTCAACACGTATTCCCATCTTTTTTCACCACAACCTAAATCAGCCTGGACTCTCTCAGCTTATTAATCAGGCTTTCCGCCTGGCTTTCCGGGCTGCCCTGAAAAATTTCACCGTGGTGGACTCTTTGGGGGAAGAATATCCTGGTAACCTTGGTGGCGGAACCGGCCAGCCCGACCCTATCCTTATCGGCACCCAGTTCCTGAACACCCCAGAGCGGAATAACGGCACTCTTTGCCTTGGTCAGCCCACGCAGTGAAGGGAGACGGGGGACATTTATCTCCTTCACCACGGTAATGACGGCGGGCAAGGGCATCTCGATAACCTCATACCCTTCTTCCACCATCCGCTGGACCCGTATCTGTCCCTTGTCTATCTCTTCAATCTTACTGACATAGGCGACAAAGGGTATTGCCAGCGTTTCGGCAAGTTCCGGGGCTACCTGCCCTGTGTCGCCATCTATACTCTGCCGACCGCAGATTACCAGGTCATACGTCCCGATTTTAGTAATCGCCCGGGACAGAGTATATGAGGTAGCCAGAGTATCGGCTCCGGCAAAGGCAGCATCACTTAATAGTATCGCTTCATCAGCACCGCTACTGATTGCCTCACGGAGCATCTTATCGGCTTGAGGGGGCCCCATAGTAATAGCTGTAACCTTGCCCCCATAGCGCTCTTTGAGGCGGACACCTTCTTCCAGTGCATAAGTATCGAAAGGATTAGTAATATTCTCAATACCCTGCCTTATCAGGGTATTGGTCTGAGGGTTAATTTTAACCTGAGTTGTGCCCGGAACCTGTTTCAGGCAAACAATAACATTCATCTTACATTATCACGCTTCTTTGAATTTAGAGATTGGTTCCCGTTTTGTCTTTTTCGGGCCGGTGCCGGGATTCAGTCACGTCTTGCCTTTCTCTTCCTGAGTTCACCGGCGATGACATTACGCAGAACCTGATTGGTGCCTTCGTATATCTGGGTAATCTTAGCGTCTCTCATCATTTTCTCTACCGGATAGTCGCGCATGTAACCGGCTCCGCCCAAAATCTGCACGGCGTCAGTAGTGACTTTCATAGCGACATCAGAGGCAAAAACCTTGGCCATCGCAGAGAATTCACTAACCTCCTTGGCGCCGCTATCAACAGTTCTGGCGGCGGCATAAACCAGAGCACGTGCCGCCTCTGTCTGGATATCCATATCCGCCAGCATGTGCTGAACGGCCTGCAGAGAAAAAATAGGGTGTCCGAACTGGACACGTTCCCGTGCATAATCGGTCGCTGCCTCCAGAGCGCCTTGAGCCAGACCAACAGCCTGCGCCCCTATGCCGGGACGCGACTTGTCAAAAAGTTTCATGGCTACAAGGAAACCCATTCCTTCCCGACCAATTATGTTCTCCTCAGGCACAAAACAATTCTGAAAAACCAGTTCCCTGGTTGCCGAAGAGCGAATGCCCAGCTTTTTCTCCTTCTTGCCGAAGGAGAAACCGGACATACCCTTCTCTACGAGGAGGGCACTGGCGCCGCGGGCTCCTCTTGTCTTATCTGTCATTGCAATAACAGTATACAGCTCAGCCTCGCCGCCATTTGTGATAAACTGTTTCGTGCCGTTAAGCACATAGCCTCCCTTTACTCTTTCGGCGGTGGTTTTTATGGAGCTGGCGTCGCTGCCGGCCGTCGACTCAGTTATGGCAAAAGCGGCTAATCGCTTACCTGCGGCGACATCGGGCAGATATTTCCGTTTCTGTTCTTCAGTGCCGAACTGCATCAGGGGAATGATGCCCAGGTCAACCGCCGCATAGCTGACGGCAACGGCGCTGCAGACCCGGCTCAACTCCTCGACCACCAGACAAAGGTCAAGACAACCGCCGCCTAAACCCTCATATTCTTCCGGAACGAAGACACGGAAGATATCACTATCGGCGAGGGCCTTCATTATCTCCCAGGGGAACTCTTCTCTCTCGTCAAGCTCGGCTCGCACCGGCAATATCCGCTCTTCGGCAATCTTTCTAACCAGATTCCTGATCGTTTTCTGTTGTTCGCTTAGAAAATATTCCAAAATAGCCCCCTTACGTTGGTCGATTAAATATCAATGGGTTGGTCGGGGAGAATGGCATGGGGCTGACCAGCCGAAAGTCGCACGATTGTAATTACAATGGGCTTATTATACGCCGTACCACCCACCTGATGTCAAGCTAAGTACTCAATGTTTCCAAGCTGGCTAACACTTCGTTTATCGTTCCCTCCGCCGTGGACGCACCACCAGTTACACCTACCCGGTGGTAACCTTTAAACCAGGCAGGTTTAATTTCCTGTGCAGTACCCACCTGATATGTTGGGCTTACCGTGGCACATAACTCGGCGAGATGCCTGGTATTGGCGCTGGTATTACTACCGATAACCAGCATCAGGTCAACCCTTTTAGCTAACTCCAGGGCAGCCTGCTGGCGTTTTTTGGTATCGTGGCAGATGGTATCGATGATGCGCAACTCGGCATCCTTCACCAGGGCGACGTCGATAATTTTCTTGACAAACCCGGTAAAGCGGTCGGGTATCTGGGTCGTCTGGGAGAGCACTCCGACCCATCGGGGGAGTTGTCCCAGCGTGGTAGCGAAGTTGTCATCCAGCGTAGCTACGCCTTTACCATCGGACCAGCCGAGGATACCTTTTACCTCTGCATGCTCGACATCCCCATATATAATGACCAGAAAGCCGGCTCCAGCTAGTTTGCGAGCGGCGATTTGGACGCGGTGGACGAAGGGACAAGTAGTATTGATGACAACGCTATGCCTTGCCCGCATCTCAGCTTCTATTTGCGGGGTTACTCCGTGAGCGCCGATGGCTACTATATCGCCCTTCATATCTTCCAGACTGCCGACCACTGTGACTCCGGAATCAGCCAGTTCTTGTTCTACCTCATGGTTATGAACAATTGCCCCCAGGACTTCTACCTTGCCTCGCTCATGAGCAACCTTCTTTAGAGTGTCTATAGTCTGCTTAACCCCAAAGCAAAATCCTATTCCTGCGGCTTTTTCCACCTCTAATTTCATCTAGTTTACCTCATCGGCATACTCACCTCGATATTCTACGGGGAGGAGTTCAGCAATACGCCCCATTATGAACTTCGTCAGTTCAGCCAGCTCTGTCTTGGATAATTTACCGTTCCTCGGTGGCAAAGAAAAGGGATGACCAATGTTAACCGTTATGCGGGGGCGGCGCAGTAACCAGGCCAGTCCCCTGAATTTTTCTGTGCCGGTGATACCTATCGGCAGAATGGGCACACCATTGCGCACCGCTATCAGGGCTGCTCCCGAAAAAGCCGGCTGTAATCGAGCCTGCCTGCTTCGCGTAGCCTCGGGGAAAATGACTAAAGCCAGACCATCAGCTAAAACTTGCTGAGCTTGACGCAGAGCCTGCCTATCCAGTTGCCCCCGGCGTACCGGAAAGACACCGACTCCCCTGAGGAAGTAGCCGAACACTCCGGGGTGAAATAGCTCTTCCTTAGCCATAAATCTCGCTGGGCGGACCAGGCTAACACTAAGTATAGGCGGGTCAGCAAGATGGAGATGATTAGCCACCACCAGCAGGGGTCCCTGACGGGGAATGTTGTCTTTACCCTTGACCTGCCAGCGGGACAAGAGAAGCAATAGACTTCTTACTCCCAGTTGGGTAGCATAATAAAACCAGGGCATCTTGCGACCTGAATCAGCCAGAGGAACAGTCATAGCCAATTATAGCTCAGAGCCAAGACTAAAGACAAACGATGGTCAGATATAATAAAATAAGGTATAGGTGGTTACGTAATGATGAATCCTTTTTTCTTTATCATCCTTTTCGCCCTGCTTCTGGAGTATGCGCTCGGAGTAGTGGCGAATCTGTTGAATCTGAAAGCCCTGGGGCTTAAACTGCCCCCGGCTCTTGAAGGAGTATACCAGCCGGATAAATACCGTAACTCCCAGGAATATACTCGTACAAGTACCCGTTTTGACTTCGTAACGAGCATCTTTGGCTTGTTTGTGCTACTGGCCTTCTGGCTGGCTGGCGGCTTCAACTATCTTGACCAGCTAGTCAGGTCGTGGGAGTTTGTCCCCATCGTCAACGGGTTGCTGTATATCGGCATCCTGCTGATAGGGTATAGCCTGCTTACGCTGCCCTTCAGCATTTATGCCGCGTTTGTCATCGAGGAACGTTTCGGCTTCAACAAAACCACACGGAGCACTTTCCTGTTGGACAGGGTTAAAGGTCTGGGACTGACGGTGTTGCTTGGTGCTCCCTTGCTGGCCGGTATTCTGGCTTTATTTGAATACATGGGCTACTACGCCTGGCTCTACTGCTGGGTCGGCGTTACCATATTTTCCCTGGTTTTACAATTCGTGGCTCCAACGTGGATAATGCCGCTCTTCAATAAATTCACCCCGCTGGAACCAGGCGAGTTGAAAGAGGCTATTCTCAATTATGCCCGCTCGGTCAATTTCCCCGTCAAGAATGTCGTGGTGATGGATGGCTCCAGGCGCTCCAGCAAATCCAACGCCTTCTTTACCGGATTCGGTCGTAACAAGCGGATTGCCCTCTTCGATACTTTAATTGAAAAACACACCGTGCCGGAACTGGTAGCCGTGCTTGCCCATGAAATCGGTCATCACAAGAAAAAGCATATACTGCAAGGGACGATAATAGGCATACTGCACACAGGGATTCTCTTTTTTCTACTGGCCATCTTTCTGAGCAGTCCGGGCCTCTACCAGGCATTCTATATGGAGCAGCAGTCCATCTACAGCGGGATTCTCTTCTTCGGTCTGCTCTACACTCCACTGGAAATGCTGCTTTCCATTATAATTCACGCGGTGTCACGCAAGAATGAGTATGAAGCCGACCGCTTCGCTGCCGGGACTATCCCGGAGCCGCAGAGCCTGGTTGATGCCTTAAAGAAGCTCTCGGCAGGTAATCTCTCGAACTTGACGCCCCATCCTTTTTATGTTTTTCTGAACTATTCTCATCCACCATTGCTCCAGCGCATCCAAGCTATTTTGCAGTCTAAAGCGCAACCTCGCGGGTAATGTTCCCCTTAACGAAGATCCTGTAATCACAATTTAAGTCCTTGACAAGCCCACCAAATGGCAGTAGAATTTTCAAGGTCGTTAGATGCCGTGTCGGTTGATTTTTAGGTAGTAAAGCCTCTCTGTATTCCGAAAGGCAAACAGCGGTTAGCTACACTTCTGCTGTTCTTCAGGTTTCCCGTACCACCTGCCCTCGCGCCTGACCGAGTGGCCGTAGTAGGAGACGGGAAGCAAAGGGTAGTCTCAGGTCTGGAAATGGTGAGTATACCGGCGTCTGCTGAAGAGGTGCTATCGTGCTAGTTGTTGCGTGTATCAAACAGGTGCCGGATACAACCCAGGTCAAGATTGACCCGGTCACCGGCACGCTGGTTCGGGAAGGTGTGCCTTTCATCATCAATCCCTTTGATACCCATGCTCTTGAAGAAGCGCTGCGACTGAAAGACAGGTACGGGTTTAACGTCGCTGTCATATCCATGGGGCCGCCGAACACCGAGGTTACCCTGCGTAAAGCCCTCGCCCTGGGGGTGGACAGGGCTATTCTGCTCAGTGACCGCGCCTTCGGCGGCGCCGATACTCTAGCCACCAGCATAGTGCTGGCCGAAGCTGTTAAGAGGTTGGGAAAGGAAGAAGAAGTTGGACTTATCATCTGCGGAAAACAAACGATTGATGGAGACACCGCGCAGGTCGGTCCGGGTATTGCTACCCGCCTCGGGTGTGCCCAACTGACTCTGGTTGACCAGGTACAGAGTGTTGACCTGCAATCAAGAAAGGTGAGAGTGCGGCGCAAACTGGAGGGGCGCCACGAGATTGTGGAAGCGCCGCTCCCCGCACTGATAACGGTAGTGCGTGAGATTAACCACCCGCGTTACCCCACTGTGCCGATGAAGATGGCGTCACAGGACGGGCAGATAGTCCTGTGGGACAACAAAGTGATGACACTACCCGTAGAGAACATCGGGCTGAGAGGTTCTGCCACCCAAGTGCGGCGCATCTTTTCGCCCGAGCGCACCAAGGGGGAGATCGTCGGCGATGGAGTCAATAATCCAAAGGAAGCCGCCAGGCTGCTTATCGATAAGCTTGTTGGCAAGGACATTATACCAGTTTAGTAATCAGTGTTGTAAATATCCGTACAATTACACTCCCCTTTCCCTTGATGGGGCGAGGAAATACGAATAGTTAATTGTGCAACCAGGTACCAGTTCCTGAAAGAGATACGGCAGATATGACGGAACAGAAGAGAGCAAGGAGGCCGCGCGGCGTAGCGCGTCTTATTCCCGGCAAGTGCATTGCCTGCGGCGCGCGGTGCCAGGCAGCCTGCCAGCAGGACGCTATCACTATGAACGAGAAAGGCGAGCCAATCATCCAGGCCGCCAAGTGTACCTCCTGCCGCAAGTGCGTCAGGGTTTGTCCTGCCGAGGCTATTGAGATATACTTTACGCCCGAGGAGCAGATGGTCCTTGCCGAGCTGGCGAAACAGAAGGCTGAACCAGAACCGGCAGAGGAAGAGGAAGGAGACGCCGCAGATCAGCGTCTTGCTGCCAAACTGGCACAATACCGGGGCGTCTGGGTCTTCGTTGAGCAGACGGACGGCAAGCCGGCCGAGGTCTCGTGGGAGCTGCTTGGCGTCGGCGCAGAGCTGGCGAAGGCTCGGGGTGTGGAGCTTTGCACCATCGTAATCGGCGAGAAAGTGGAGCACCTGTGCCTGGAATCTTTTGCCTACGGAGCGAGCAAGTCCTACCTGATAGATGACGCCGTTTTTCGGAACTACCGCACCCAGTCTTATTACACGGCAATATGCCATCTGGTAGAAAAGTACAAGCCAGAGATTGTGCTCGTTGGTGCTACCGGCTTGGGGCGCGACCTCGCCGGCGCGGTAGCCACAGACCTCAAGACAGGCCTTACCGCCGACTGCACCGGGCTTTCTGTTGATGAGAAAGGCTTTCTGCTGCAGACCCGTCCGGCTTTCGGAGGTAACATCATGGCAACCATCGTGACAGAACGTACCCGTCCCCAGATGGCGACGGTGCGGCCGCACGTCATGCCGCTGCCCGGTAAAGACACATCGCGCAATGGAGAAATCATACGCGAGGCCGTGCCCGTCAGAGAGGATGATATCCTTGTCAAGGTGCTGGAGATAATAGACGACAGTAAGCAGGGAGCTGAGGATAGGGACATCGCTGGCGCGGAATTTATCGTCTCCGGCGGCCGTGGGATGCAGTCCAGGGAGAACTTCAGGATTTTGCAGGAGCTGGCTGATGAGCTGGGTGGCGTTGTTGGCTCTTCGCGCAGCGCAGTAGAGGCAGGCTGGATGCCTGTGGAACGCCAGGTCGGTCAGACCGGCAAGACGGTCAGGCCAAAGATATATATCGCCTGCGGCATCAGCGGAGCTATCCAGCATCTCGTCGGGATGCAGAACTCGGATGTTATCATCGCCATTAACCGCGACAGTCATGCGCCGATATTTGAAGTTGCCACCTACGGGATCGTCGGCGACCTTTTCCAGATAGTGCCGGCATTGACCAGGCGCATCCGCGAGTTGCGGGCTCAGAAGCGTGGTGGTGGCTAGCAGATTGATGAACAAGGAGTCTAAGCCGTGTGCTCTCCATTTGGTAAAGGGAGACCGAGAGGGCGTCTTCAGCACCCTCCTGGCACAGGGCAAACGATAAAAGGAGGAAGTCGTTGTCACCTAATGCTTGGATATTCCTCGGCGTATTCGTCATCGCGGTAGCTTTTTTCATATCGAGCTGCGTTCGCCGGTTCCGCCTGGTCTGGCTAGGCAAGGCCGAGGACCGCTTCGACTCGGTTGGGCGGCGCCTCTGGAATGTCATACTGTTCCCACTCCTGCAGAGGTGCTCGATAAACAGGAATTACCTCTTCGGCTTCAACCACGCCTTACTGTTCTGGGCTTTTATAACGTTGCTTATCGCTAACACTGAATTCCTGTTGAATGGTATCTTCCCTTCGATTGCCCTTTCAAGGTTGCCGGATGGCGCTTATTTCACCCTTGCCATGATTTTTGACATCGCATCAATTATCGCGTTGCTGTCCGTTATCTTCGCGATATTGCGGCGTCTCTGGTTCCCGCCGAAGTACATCGCCCCCCGCAGTGCAGATGCCTTTCTCATTTTGAGTTTCGTTGCCATCCTGATGATTGCCTTCTTCTGGTTGAACGGCTCAGAGATCGCTCTGGATAAAGAACGGGCCGCCGCTTACATGCCTGTTTCGGGCTTCGTGGCGCGTGCTTTCATGGGTGGCACTTCTGGAGCGGCGCTGGAGGCAAGTGCGATGTCCTTCTGGTGGATTCATGCTATCATTCTGCTTGCCTTCCTGAACTACCTGCCCTATAGCAAACACATGCACATCCTGACCTCCATCCCGAACGTCTATTTCCGAAGGCTGGAGCGGGTCAATACCCAACCTCGCGAGGAGTTCAGGAAGGGCAACACCTACGGGGTGAGCCAGGTCAACCAGTTCACCTGGAAGGGACTGTTTGACACCTACTCATGTACCGAGTGCGGGAGGTGCTCCGACATGTGCCCCGCCACGGCGACAAACAAACCGCTCAACCCCCGCCTGGTCATCCATGACATTAAAGTGAACCTGCTCAAGAACGGGCCAGGTCTATTGGCAAAAAAAGCCCCTAATCTCCCGCTCATCGGTGCCCATAACGAAGGCAGTGTTGAAGAAGAGGTCATCTGGGAGTGCACCACCTGCGGCGGATGTGTAGCGGTGTGTCCGGTATTCATCGAGCAGTTCCCCCGTATCATCGATATGCGCCGCAACCTGGTAGAGATGCAGTCGAAGTTCCCGCAGGAACTCCTTGCCTTCTTCGATAACATGGAGCAGCGCAGCAACCCCTGGGGTATCGCTCCGGCTGACCGCGCCAAGTGGGCGGCCGATATCCAAGCCAGAACCTTCGAGGCGGGGAAGACGGAGTACCTCTTCTATGTCGGGTGTGCCGGCTCTTTCGATGCCCGCAGCAAGCAGGTGTCAGTGGCGACCGCCAGGGTACTGGATGCCGCGGGTGTTTCCTGGGGCATACTGGGCAGGGATGAACGCTGCTGTGGTGACAGCCTGCGACGCCTTGGCAACGAATATGTCTTCGATAGCATGGCTCAGCAAAACATCAAGCAGTTCCGGGATAAGGGTGTGACGAAGGTCATTACCCAGTGCCCTCACTGCTTCAACACGCTGAAGAACGATTACCGCCAGTTCGGTGCCGATTTCGAGGTCATCCATCACACCGAGCTTATCAACCAGTTGATCCAATCGGAGAAGATAAAGCTGGACGGCAAGGTTGACCTGGGTAATGTCGTCTTTCATGATTCCTGTTATCTGGGGCGCTATAACCAGGTGTATACCGCGCCACGTCAAGCCATTGCCTCGGTGACCGGCAAAGTGCCCACGGAGATGGAGCGCAATCATGAGCGCTCATTCTGCTGCGGCGCGGGGGGCGGACGGATGTGGATGGAAGAGTCGGTAGGCAAGCGTATCAACATCGAGCGCGTGGAGCAGGTGCTGAGCAAGAACCCGAAGACCGTCTGCGTGTGCTGCCCTTACTGCATGACCATGTTCGAAGATGGCATGAAGGACAAAAAGGTGGATGAGTCCGTTCAGGTCCTCGATATCGCCGAAATCGTTGCCAGAGCACTCAAGCAAGGCTAGAGCTTAGCTGCCCTCTTGTCACCCTGGAGTCCCGACCTGTCGGGACGAAGGGTCTCAGGGAGGCGGGGGCTCTCCTGTGGCATGACAACCAAACCCCGAAATTCTTCGTCGTCCCGATTTCATCGGGACTCCTTCAGAATGACATTTGATGCAAGGGAATGATTTTACAAAGAACATAAGTTGACATAATTATTCTAGAAGAATGTGGTATAATGGGGTCATAGAATTATAATGCACTGACCAGGAGGGGGTATGAATACCGGCGAAATAAAGAGAATAAAAGATCCGATCCAGAAAAGGTTATCGAATGCATATGGGCAATTGACCGAGCTGGAGAAAGAGATACGAAAAGGTTCTAAAAAAGGCGACCTTAATCTGGTTATCAGATCACAAACGGAAGTATCGCAACTACGAGGAAAACTGAACGGACTTACAGGTGAAGACCTGGAGGTGAAAGTAGCCCAACTGGATAAACAAGTCAATGACATACTTAAGAAACTTCAACAACAGGAATATTAATTAAGTTTCTAAGGACGGCCCGGCAGCAAAAAGGCATAGTTATTGCCTTTTACCTTTCTTTTTATCTTTAGCTTCGGGTAGTCGTCCAAGTATTTCCCCCGGTTTAGCACTCCTTCTCAAGAGGACTCTGTAATCAAAATTTAAGCCCATTAAAATTCGCAGGAGGGATATTATACCTGTTGAGCTGGTAACTAGCCCTTATTTCAGGGCTTCGTTGCGGAGCAACCCACCACCTCGCCTCGGCTAAATCCCTCTCACTCTCCATTTAAGAAAGGGAAAAGTTTTCCCCCTTTGAAAAAGGGGGACTCAGGGGGATTTTCCTCCAGGGATGGATTACTAAAAGAATACAAGTTGACATAATTGTTCAGATAGAATTGTGGTATAATAGGGTATGACTACCGATAACGCTACAAGTCTCTTACAAGCAATGGGTGTTTCTGATTGGATAACCCTTGGAATCGGCAGCTACGCTGCTATTGTCGCTACCACAGCACTTATCTGGAATATTCTCCGAGAGAGGCGTAAGGTTAAAGTTAAAGTCAATTATGCGCTTGGGGTTCGCTCTCTCGATGGCAGAGAAATGATACTTACTGGGTTTGACTCTCTCAATGGCAGAGAAATGATACTTATTAAGGTTATAAATAAGGGACTTCGCGACATCAACATACAAGAATACGGTTTTTTCTGCTCTGACAAGAAGACGCATCTTATTGACCCTACTACTATTCATTCAGGGCGAGTGAAAAGTGGAGATAGTATGTCATATTACATACCAATACAGACCGTAAAAGATATGGTACGAGATGCGAAGGAAAAAAAGGGATTAAGCATTATTGGTGCATATGTTAGAGATACTACAAGCATCTACTATAAAGCTAGGATTAATAAGAAGACGAAAGAAAGGTTCTTCAAGGTTTAGAAGATAAGGGTGTCAAGTCCCAACTTTTATGTCAACTACCCTCTCATACTTTGGTTCGCACTATATATGTTATGTCGGCTAAAGGGATTTTTATACATAATTGGGGCTGACCATTTCCTCACTGCAATCAAAACAAAAAGCTACCTGATTGGTAGCGTGGGTTGGATTTGAACCTTCGTCTCACTGCTGCTTAATAATTGATACCTCAGTTTTCTTCAATAATCCTTGCGACAAAACTCCATTGCCCATTTCCAAATCTCTCCCTTTGTAAAAGGGAGATTGAGAGGGATTTTCTCGCGACAAAACTCCCTTGCTTCATCATCTTCTCTCGGCTTATACTAACCTCACCTTTTTCGTCTAGCAGGATAAAGACGACGTCGATTCTGGCCACTCTGGTCAATTTGGGCAACTGGGAAGGCCCTTACTTTATGACCGTTAAAGAGATGGTAACGTACGGCAGAATCACCCCCGAAGTGTCCAGTAAGGGATTTATATGGCGCCGCAGCGCTTGCACTTGAGCGAAGTCGAAAGTGTCATACTGAGCGAGCTTAAAGCGAGCGAATGTATCTCCGTAGCGGCATCTTTGGTTGTCGGGAGACCAAATGCCTCTCATTATCGCCTTGGATGAGAGTGCCTCCGCATACCCATCGGTATTTGTTTTTGTTTAAATGGAACAAATATATTGTACAACAAAATTAGATGATAAAGTTATGTCAACTACATTCTATGAGGTTGCATCAGTCCGCCAGCTAATGTAAGTTAGAGGCATGATTCAAGTAACGCCTGCTATCGCAATCGACGAAAGGGAAATCCAGGAAGAGTTCATTCGGGCCTCGGGGCCAGGTGGCCAGAATGTCAATAAGGTTGCCACCGCCGTACAGCTTCGCTTCGATGTGGCCAACTCCCCCTCGTTATCCGCATCTGAAGATGTGCGCCAACGTTTGATTTCGCTGGCAGGCAAACGTATCACTGAAAAAGGTATACTTATCATTGAAGCTCGGAGGTTCCGCACTCAGGGAGCCAACCGCCAGGATGCTATCGAGCGCCTGGTGGAGTTAATCCGCAAGGCAGCGCAAGAGCCTCAAATTCGCCATAAAACCAGGCCGACACTCGGCTCAAAGACGCGCCGGTTAGCAACCAAACGTCGTCATGCTGTAACCAAACACTCGCGCCAGACAATGCCGGAAGCGACTGATGAATAATAGTGCATATACAAGTCCACATCTGCCTATCAAGGTATTTGGGCGGTAAGTTCAACTGCATGTTCTTTGAGCCATTTTTTATGTTCCCGCCACTCAGGACAGTACTTGCTCACTAGCTGCCAGAACATATTGGAGTGATTCAATTCCTTGAGGTGGGCAAGCTCATGGATAATCACATACTCGATAACAGCCTCCGGAGCCATTATCAGCTTCCAATTGAAGCTAATGTTGCCTTTCCGGGAGCAACTACCCCAGCAGGTTTTCTGCCCGCGTATGCTAAGCCGGCCATAGGTCAGCCCCATATCGGCGCTTAGCCTTTCTGCCTTCTCCGGTATCAGTTGCGCCACCCGTACCCGGTACCACTGCTCCAGCGCCTGGTCCAACCGGTTACTCTCTGCTTTCAGGCTAACCACCAACCTGTTCTCTTCTACATTTACGCTATCACCATTCCCATTTGATGGTCGTGTAACCACCTCCATTTCCCGGCCGAGATATGGAACGGTATCGCCGCCTTGTAGAACTCTATCTCGGGTAAGCCGCTTGATTCGCTCATACTTTTTCAAGTTAGCCGAGACCCATCGCAGCTTCTCCCTTAACAGGTCAGGGATTTGCTCCGGCCGGTAAAATCGGGGGATTACTACTATAAGTCCTGTTTCCGGTCTTACCTCGAGGCGAACATATCTTGCCCTGACACTACGCTTGAGAATGTAGGGTATAGCCTGACCGTCGATAATGACTTCGCGTGTTCCTAAAATAGCCAACCGGGGACGGGTTTTTCGAATCATGCCTATAGTTTAGCTGGTAAGACCTTGCGGCGTCCACTGCTTGAGATGTCATTGCGAGACCCCGATTTTATCGGGGCGAAGCAATCCTGGGTGGGGTTTTCATCCCCTCACGGATTGCTTCGTCGCTGCACTCCTCGCAATGACATAGGAATGCCAGATTGAAATTAAGAGCGCCATTTGATAAACTGGAAGCAGTTCCTGAATCTAAGAGCCGAATCCTGGGAGACGAGACAATGACAGTAGATATTAATTTTATGGTGGGTGGTGAAGCCGGACAGGGAGTGCAATCAGTGGGCTTCCTGTTAGCCAAAGCCCTGGCTCGAGGGGGCTACCATATCTTTGCCGACCAGGACTACGAATCCAGAATAAGAGGCGGCCATAACTTTTTCCGGGCCAGGGCGCGGGATTCCAGGGTCGAAGCCATCACCGAACCGGTGGATATGCTGATTACTCTCGACAAGGCAAGTATCGACTTGCACCAAAAAGAGTTAGCCACCGGGGGAGTTATCGTCTTTGATAGCGAGTCGGTAAAAGATATCGGTAGTGATGGCAACCGTCTGGGCGTCCCTTTAGGGAAACTGGCTGAAGAAAAAGGCGGGGCTAAGCGGATGGCGAATACGGTTGCCCTCGGTGCCGCTCTGGGACTGGTGAAATATGATTTAGACATATTGGATAAGGTTTTGAGCGACCATTTCGGGGCGGGTGAAGTTGGTGATGGTAATGTCAAGGCGGCTCGGGCTGGCTACGAATACGCCCAGCAGAATTTTAGAGGTGATTTTACATACCGGCTTGATCCTTTTATTACTAACCCGAGGATGCTGCTCACCGGGAATGATGCCATCGCTCTGGGGGCTATTGCCGCCGGCTGCAAATTTATGGCGGCTTACCCCATGACTCCGGTTACCTCCATTATGGAGTATATGTCAAGTAAAGCCATGGATTTAGGACTGGTAATGGTGCCTGCCGAAGATGAGATAGCCGCCGTAAATATGGTCATCGGGGCGAGCTATGCCGGCGTCCGGGCGATGACGGCTACCTCCGGTGGTGGTTTCTGCCTCATGGTCGAAGGACTGGGACTGGCCGGGATGACGGAGACACCGCTAGTGGTAATCTACGGGCAACGCCCCGGCCCCGCCATTGGTTTACCCACCCGGACAGAGCAGGGCGACCTTGAATTTGCCCTCTATGCTTCTCACGGGGAATTCCCCAGAGCCGTCCTGGCCCCGGCGACCGTTGAAGATGCTTTTTGGTCGACCATCAAAGCCTTCAACCTGGCGGAAAAATATCAGCTACCGGTCATCCTGTTAACCGACCATCATCTGGCTAGTTCCTATGGGACTGTGGAACAGTTTGACCTTTCCAAAGTGACCATTGAGCGAGGACTGCTCTTCACGGCAGACAAAACCAGTCAGTCGGAATATCAGAGGCATAAGATAACCGAGTCGGGTATTTCACCCCGCGCCTTCCCCGGGCAAGAAGGCACCCTGGTAGTAACCGACTCTGATGAGCATAATGAAAGCGGCCACCCTATCGAGGATGCTGAAACCAGGACTAAGATGATGCAGAAACGGCTGCGTAAGCTCGTCAGCCTGAAACAAGAGATGGCTCCACCGCAGCTATATGGAGCCGAGAAGGCAGAGACGACACTGCTGGGCTGGGGCAGCACTTACGGTGCCATCCGTGAAGCAGTGGACTTATTGCGTCGGGAAGACATCAGTGTCAACTTACTCCACCTTAATGAACTCTGGCCATTCCCGGTAGAATCGGTAAGTAGTGTCCTGGACCAGGCTCGGCAGAGCTATGTCATCGAGAATAATGCCACCGGACAACTTTCTCACCTGATTCAGGCCGAGACCGGCCGTAAAATGAGCGGCCGCATTCTGAAATACGATGGGCGTCCCTTTACGCCAGCCTATATTGTCCGAGAGCTAAAAAAGGCAGGTGTTTGACTATGGTCACCATCACTGATTATGCCGGAATTACCCCGGCCTGGTGCCCCGGCTGCGGTAACTTCGGTATTTTGACGGCACTTAAAAAGGCACTGGTCGAGCTTGATATCGAGCCTTACCAAATACTGATGGTCTCAGGCATTGGTCAGGCCGGGAAGCTACCCCACTATACTAAAGGTAATGTCTTCAACTCTCTACACGGCCGTTCACTTCCCCCGGCGATTGGCGCCAAGATAGCCAATGCCGAGCTTACCGTTATCGCCGTTGGCGGTGATGGGGATGGCTACGGAGAGGGCGGAAACCACTTCATGCACAGCGTTCGCCGTAACCACGATATTACCTACCTGGTACACGACAACCAGATTTATGGCTTGACCAAAGGACAGGCATCACCGACCAGCGACCAGGGCTTCGTCACCAAGACGACACCTCAAGGCGCTGCACCGCCGGTAAACCCGATGGCTCTGGCTATCGCCGCCGGCGCCAGCTTTGTTAGCCGCGGCTTTGCCGGTGATATCGAGCATCTTACCCGCCTGATTAAGCTCGGCATCCAGCATAAGGGCTTTGCCCTCATTGATATACTTCAACCCTGTGTCTCATTCAATGATAAGAATACCTATAGCTGGTACCGGCAGAGGGTATATAAGCTGGAAGAAGAGGCTAACTACGACCCGGGGAACAAGGCAGCCGCCTTTGCTAAAGCCCAGGAGTGGGCAGAACGTATACCCATTGGTGTCATCTATCAGCAAGAACTACCTACCTTTGAGGAGCAACTACCGGCCTTGAGCCGGGGACCGTTGGTAAGACAGCAGATTGGGCCGGAGCAAATCCGAGGGTTGCTCGCTGAATTTTTGTAACCGTGAGGGAAAAGGACTGAATTATCGGGAGATAACAAGTTATGACAGAACTATCGCTACCCTTTGAGACGCGGTACTTTCCTCTAAAAAAGTTCTCCAGTGTTTACCAGAGGTCTCTGCAGGCGCCAGAGGAATTCTGGGCAGAACAGGCAAGCCATTTAGATTGGTTTAAGACCTGGGACAAAGTGCTGGAATGGGAGCCGCCATTTGCCCACTGGTTTGTCGGCGGGCAATTGAATGCTTCCTATAATTGTGTTGACCGTCATATTAAAACCTGGCGCAAGAATAAAGTAGCCATCTACTGGGAAGGGGAGCCGGGGGATGTTAAAGTTTTAAGCTATGCGGCACTGTATAGCGAACTTAATAAAGCGGCTGACGTCCTCAGGAATTGTGGCGTGGGCAAGGGGGACAGGGTAGCTCTATACCTGCCGATGATACCGGAACTGCCGATTTTCATGCTGGCCTGCGCCAGGCTGGGCGCCACCCATACCGTAATCTTTTCCGGTTTCAGTGCTCAGGCTCTGGCTGACAGAATCAATGATGTCCAGGCCAAAGTGTTAGTCACCGCCGACGGGGGATTCCGGAGAGGCAAGGTTATTCCGCTGAAGAGCATCGCTGATGAAGCATTGATTATGTGCCCGTCAGTGGAGAAGGCTATTGTCGTCAACAGAGTCAATACCCCGGTCAACATGAAACCGTCAAGAGATTTCTGGCTGTCTGACCTGCTCAGCAAGGAGATGCCATTCGTGGCCCCGGAGCCGGTGGAGTCGAACCATCCGCTCTACATACTCTACACCTCAGGCACCACCGGTAAGCCCAAAGGTATTGTGCACAGTACCGGTGGCTATCTCGTTCATAACTACGCTGCCCATAAGTGGGTCTTTGACCTTAAGGAAGAATCGGTTTACTGGTGCTCGGCTGATGTCGGTTGGGTTACCGGGCACAGCTCAATAGTCTACGCCCCGCTGGCACATGGCGCGGCTATCGTCATGTATGAAGGTGCTCCCGACTACCCGACGATTGACCGCTGGTGGCACATTATCGATAAATACCGGGTTAGCATATTTTACACCTCACCTACCGCCATCAGGATGTTCATGGGGTATGGTGAACAATGGTCCCAAAAACACGACCTGAGCAGTCTGGAGCTGCTGGGCAGCGTCGGCGAGCCAATCAATCCTGAAGCCTGGCTCTGGTACTACCGGCACATCGGTGGTGAGAGATGCCCCATCGTCGATACCTGGTGGCAGACCGAAACCGGAGGTTTTATGATATCCCCCACCCCGGGGATAGAGAATATCCCTTTGAAGCCGGGCTCGGCAGCATTTCCCCTGCCTGGAGTCGATGCTGATGTCTTCGATGAAGAAGGTAAGCCCCTGCCCGCCGGTGAAAGGGGCTTGCTGGTAATAAAGAGACCCTGGCCCGGCATGCTTCTCGGTATATATGGCAACCCTGAGCGCTATCAGCAGGCCTACTGGTCGCGGTTCCCCGGCGTCTTTTACACTGGTGACTATGCCGTCAGGGACAGGGATGGATATTTTTGGATTCTGGGCAGGGCGGATGAGGTACTTAAAGTTGCCGGACACAGAATAGGTACTGCTGAACTGGAAGATGCCGCTGTTTCTTATCCACAG